>OMCH01000006.1_pt1 | contig 151654 bp, 130 predicted proteins | sample 1674341 | NCBI WGS metagenome assembly OMCH01 (sample SAMEA103958164, study PRJEB25191) | human gut metagenome | biome: human-associated habitat [ENVO:00009003]; feature: intestine environment [ENVO:2100002]; material: feces | place: Germany | collected 2013/2015
CAAGAGCAATTAACCTACGCTCATTTCCAATAAATTACACTCTTTTCGTAACTTCGTTTTACAATTCAGGTAATTTCCAAGGAGCTCTGTAATAAGCCTTCGATAGGGCAGTAGCTTCTTCGTCATTGATGAAGAGATGTTTCTCATCGTCCCATCTTACTTCTCTGCCAAGCCGGCAAGAGATGTTGGCCAAGTGAGCCATCTTGGCTACGCGGGCACCAATGGCAATATCAGCGTTGGGTAATTCCCTGCTTTTGATGCAGGATAACATATTACCTACATGGTTATACAAACCTTTCCCTTCGCCTTTCTTGAATGGAATGGCTTCCATACGGGCTTCTTTATTGGCTACAACCGGGATTACTTCCCAACCGGCGCGGTCAAGAACTAATGTTCCGTTCTCGCCAAAGAAAGCGAGTCCTTCACGGCGGTCATATAAGCCATGGTTAATGCCACAGGCATGATCCCAAATGATATTGAAATCTTTATAGGTATAAGTCGCCATTAGGGTATCGGGTGTTTCCATAGCATCATCCGGATAAGCGAATTTTCCTCCACTGCCATATACATGACTGGGCAGGTCTGCATGCATACCTTCCAAAGCATAGTCCAGTAAATGCACGCCCCAATCGGACATCAATCCGCCGGCGTAATCCCAGAAAAAGCGGAAGTTATAATGGAAACGATACGGATTAAACGGACGCTTGGGTGCCGGACCTAACCACATATCATAATCGACTCCGGCAGGAGGCGGACAATCCGGTTTTACCGGTAAAGTTGGTTTCCCGTCTTGGTAAGCCCATACTTTAACGGTTCTGATACGACCTATTCCTCCTTTCTTCAGGAAATTGGCGGCTTCATCCCAGTGCGGATCGCTACGTTGCCACTGACCGACTTGTACAATGCGATTATATTTACGGGCTGCCTTTACCATCAGATCACATTCTTCGATGGTATTCGAAAGCGGCTTTTCGACATAAACATCCTTTCCTGCCTGGCAAGCCTCGATTGTCGGGAGACAATGCCAATGATCGGGCGTACCGATGATGACCAGATCCACATCTTTGTTGTCAATGACTTTACGCCAGTCTTTATAAAGGTTAGGGACTTTCTTCCCGGTTTTCTTCTCTACGTCACCGGCTCTCTTTTGCAGCCATTCATCATCTACATCACACAGGGCGACACATTCCACTTCCGGATATTGGAGAAATGTATTTAAGTCTGCAAATCCCATGCTTCTGCAACCGATAAGGGCTACTTTTACCTTGTTACTGGGAGCAGTAGCTCCGTATATAGATGAGTAGGAAGAACTGATGATCGGTCCTAAACCTAGACCTACAGCCGATAAAGCTGTCTTCTGTATAAAGTTTCGTCTGTTCATGGTAATAGTAAAAAGTGTTTATTACGTTGCAATGTTACAAAAAATAATTCTACTTTGATGTGTATTTGTCATAAAATCGTGAATTTCTCTTTTCTTTTCGGAATTGAAACGTTTTTCCGGGGCCGAAAACCGGTTATTTTGAATCGGAGTGTTACCTTTGTGGCTGGGAAGAAAGAAAAACAGAAAGCAATGCAACAGACAGAAGTAGATAATCAGAAATGGTATGTTCTATATACTGCTCCACGAGCCGAGAAACAAGTGGAAAGCCGTATCCAGGGAATGGGTGTGATTTGCTGGCTTCCGTTACATAAATCGCCTCGGGCATGGTCGGATCGGGTAAAAATTGTGGATATTCCTTTATTCCCTTCTTATATATTTGTGAAATGCGCCGAAACAGATCTGTATAAGTTATTACGTATTCCCGGCGTTTCCCGTATAGTATATTATAATGGTAAGCCGGCTATTGTCCGTGAAAAGGAACTGGATTCTATTCGTACGTTCTTGGAAGAAGCAGCCAATCACCCTCTGATGGAAGGTGAAGAGGCTGAAATTGTTTGTGGGGTGATGAAGCATGTCTCCGGGAAAATCCGGCGTATCCGTAAGAAATACCTGTTGCTTTATCTGGCACAGCTGGGCGCTCACGTATGCGTGTCGCTCGAGAAAGTCTATCCTGTCAATCGGATTCGCTGACGGCTGCCGTACGGTAGATGTAATCCAGATCCGAGTGTTGGCGTACCCAGTCGGCTAGTTTATCATATTGTTCTTCCTTGAATGCTGCATAATCAAAATGAGCAGTTCCTTGGGCCGTATCAAAACCTGCTGCCAGACTGTCTAATACTTCCGGATTATCTAAGATACCATGCAGGTAACTTCCCCAACAACGGTCGTTCAGATAATATCCATCCAGGCGACCGTCTTCCAACAATGCAACAGGTCGTGGTTGAGCATCGCCCATCGTTTCTGTTTTTCCCATGTGGATTTCGTATCCTTTGCACGACAAGACCGGTTGTTTTCCTTTCATCTCTTGCAAGAAGGCAAAATGGCTTTGCTTGGTTACCTTCTCTTGTTCGATCGTGGTGATTTGAGGTAATAAACCCAATCCCGGGACAGCCTTTAAGCTTCCTTCCATTCCTTCCGGATCTTCCAGGCGTACACCCATCATTTGATATCCTCCGCAGATGCCAATCACCTTTTTCCCGTTTTTGTAGGCCCTGACAATGGCTTCGGCTGTACCGTTGGCCCGGATACTTTGCAAGTCGGCTAATGTGTTTTTGGTGCCGGGAAGCAGGATTATATCTGCTTTTTCTATTTCTTCTACATTATTAGTATAGTAGGCATTGAAGCGGCTGTCCATTTCCAGAACGTCAAAGTCGGTGAAGTTAGACATCCGTTTAAGCAGAATGATCGCTACGTTGATTTTCCCGTCCTGATAGGTGTTTGTTTTCATTTCGAGCGCAACAGAATCCTCTTCTTCAATCTTGATATTCCGGAAATAAGGAATAATACCTACAACAGGAATACCCGTCAGCTCCTCAATAATCTTCCGTCCTTCCTCGAACAGCGAGATATCTCCCCTGAATTTATTGATGATAATGCCTTTGACCAACTTTCGCTCTTCGGGTTTCAGCAAAGCAATGGTTCCATAAACCGAGCCGAACACGCCGCCCCGGTCAATATCGGCAACCAGATACGTATCGGCTTGGGCGTATATAGCCATCCGCATATTGGTAATATCACGATCGCGCAAATTGATTTCGGAGATACTTCCGGCACCTTCCAGCACAATCGGATTGTATTGGCTTTTAAGCCGGTCGAAGGCCGCCTGCGCTTCTTTGAATAAATCTTCTTTCTGGAGTTTCATCCCAAAGTAATCATGAGCCGACATATTCCCGATAGGGCGTCCGTTCAAAATTACCTGCGAACCTTTATCACTGGTTGGTTTGAGCAATACCGGATTCATATCCGTGTGAGGCGCAATACCGCAAGCCTCGGCTTGTACGACTTGAGCCCGTCCCATTTCGCCTCCTTCGGGTGTGGAAAACGAGTTTAGTGACATGTTCTGAGCCTTAAAAGGTGCAGGAGAATAACCATCTTGTTTGAAGATTCGACAAAAGGCCGCATTGATTACGCTTTTACCGGCATCCGAACAAGTCCCTACAAACATGATCGGTTTTAATATCTTATGATTCTTCATGTGTCGTTTCTTTATTTTTTTGCGGAGACAAACCTACAAAAAACTTTACTAAGCCGAAGGATTCCGCCGGATATTTTTGCAAAAATCGCTATCCATTTTGTCGGAGGTAACCGGAGAAAGATATAAATCCGGTTACAAATTCTTTAGTTCACGGCGTGAACTAAGTAATCCACGGCGTGAACTACTTAAACCACGACGTGAACTAAGTAATTCTCGACGTGAACTAAAGAATATCCGACAGATGAAATATTTAAAATGAAGAGCTTCCCTAAAAAAGTGTATGTAAAGAATCTTTATTCTATTCTGCAAACTTTTGTACGCTATTGCATGAAAAAAGAAAAACTCTTATATTTGCATGGTTTTACAAAAGAAGAGCGATATAAAGTTTTTATTATCATTAATATAATAAATTAGCGATTATGATTTATTCACATGAAGTTCAACACATGTGTGTTGTTAAGAAGGGCGCTAATCACCCTTGCGCTCCGATTCCAGAAGAAGGAAAATGGGTTAGAGCAACTCAGATCTCAGACATCTCAGGTTTGACTCACGGTATCGGTTGGTGTGCTCCAAAGCAGGGTGCATGTAAACTGACTCTGAACATTAAGGAAGGAATCATTCAGGAAGCTTTGGTTGAAACAATCGGTTGCTCAGGTATGACTCACTCTGCTGCTATGGCATCAGAAATTCTGCCGGGTAAGACATTGTTGGAAGCTTTGAATACAGACTTGGTTTGTGATGCAATCAATACAGCAATGCGCGAATTGTTCTTGCAGATCGTTTACGGTCGTACACAGTCTGCTTTCTCAGAAGGTGGTCTGCCTATCGGCGCAGGTTTGGAAGACCTGGGTAAAGGTTTGCGTAGCCAGGTAGGTACAATGTTCGGAACATTGGCTAAAGGAACTCGTTACTTGGAAATGGCAGAAGGTTATTGTACTCGCATGGCTTTGGATGCTAACGACGAAGTAATCGGTTACGAATTCGTACACCTGGGCAAGTTCATGGATATGGTTAAGAAAGGCATGGATGCCAATGAAGCTTTGGAAAAAGCAAAAGGTTCATACGGCCGCTTCAAAGATGCAGTAAAATATATCGATCCTCGTAATGAATAAGAAAACATTAACACGTGTCCTCATCGGGCTTATTATTCTGACGGCTGTTGGTTTTTCCATAGCCTACTTTGTCTTGAAAGGTGAGAAGCCTTGGTTGGCTTTCTTCGTAGCCTGTTGCGGTGGCGTGCTTGTTTTCAATTTTCTGATTTCATTATTTTTCGTAAACAAGAATTTTAAAAAGTAAAACAATATGGCTTTATTTGAAAGTTACGACCGCAGAATCGATCATATCAATGCGGTTTTGAAAGAATACGGTATCAATGGCATCGAAGAAGCAAAAGAAATTTGCGCAGCTAAAGGCCTTGATCCATACACAATGTGTAAAGAAACTCAGCCTATCTGCTTCGAAAACGCATGTTGGGCTTATGTAGTAGGTGCTGCTATCGCTATTAAGAAAGGCTGCACAAACGCTGCTGACGCTGCTGAAGCAATCGGTATCGGTTTGCAGGCATTCTGTATCAAAGGTTCTGTTGCTGATGATCGTAAAGTAGGTATTGGTCATGGTAACTTGGCAGCTCGTCTGTTGCGCGAAGAAACTCAGTGCTTCGCATTCTTGGCAGGTCACGAATCATTTGCTGCTGCTGAAGGTGCTATCAAGATTGCTGAAATGGCAAACAAAGTACGTAAATCTCCGTTGCGCGTTATCTTGAACGGTCTGGGTAAAGATGCTGCTAAGATCATTTCTCGTATCAACGGCTTTACATATGTTCAGACTCAGTTCGACTATATGACAGGTGAAGTAAACGTAATCGAAGAAATTCCTTATTCAGATGGTTTACGTTCAAAAGTAAAATGTTATGGTGCTGACGATGTACGCGAAGGTGTTGCTATCATGTGGAAAGAAGATGTAGATGTATCTATCACTGGTAACTCTACAAACCCAACTCGTTTCCAGCATCCGGTAGCAGGTACTTACAAGAAAGAACGTACATTGACTGGTAAGCCTTACTTCTCAGTAGCTTCAGGTGGTGGTACAGGTCGTACTTTGCATCCGGATAACATGGCTGCTGGTCCTGCTTCTTATGGTATGACTGATACAATGGGTCGTATGCACTCAGACGCTCAGTTCGCTGGTTCTTCTTCAGTTCCTGCTCACGTAGAAATGATGGGCTTCTTAGGAATGGGTAACAACCCGATGGTAGGTGCTACTGTTGCTGTGGCTGTTGCTATCGAAGAAGCAATGAAGAAGTAATATAAGTTATTACTGATATATAAACTCCTGTAATCATTATGGTTGCAGGAGTTTTTTTATTTGTATTATGGTATAAGTAAAACTTAACTATGAATATAGAGTTTTGATAAGATTTCACATATGGCAGGTGTCTAGACAATAAACTTTTAGGCCTCTGAATTGGTTATATTAATATAGAAACGCTTCAGGAAAATGTACATCTGTTTTCCAAACGTTCCTGACTGATTGTTGAACGTAAAAAGAGAAGAGCCATGGGAACAAAAAAGAATTTTGTACTTGACACGAATGTCATCCTGCATGATTACAAGTGCATTGAGAATTTTCAAGAAAACGATATTTACTTGCCAATTGTTGTACTGGAAGAGTTGGATCGCTTCAAGAAGGGAAGTGAACAAATTAATTATAATGCACGTGAGTTTGTGCGTGAGTTGGATACAATCACAACCAATGATCTGTTCACGAAAGGAGCTTCTTTAGGTCCGAATTTAGGCATGTTGCATGTAGTAACAGGAGAGCCGTATCAGAAAGAAGTGGCAAATGCCTTTTCGGAGAAAAATGCAGATCATCGGATCTTGTCTTGCTCCTTGTATGTAGCACAACAGCATCCGGATATGCAAACCATTTTGGTAACAAAAGATATCAATCTGCGAATGAAGGCTCGTTCGTTAGGTATCAAGGTGGAAGACTATATTACCGACAAAGTAACGAATGTAGATATCTTTGAGCGTTCACAGGAAACGTATGAAGGAATCGACCCGGAACTGATTGATCAGATTTATGCGAATCCTGCTGGTATTGATGCCGACAAGCTTGATATTAGTGTTAAATTTTCGCCCAATGATTGTTTTATCCTGAAGAGTGAACGAAATTCTGTCTTAGCCCGTTTTAATCCATTTTCGCATAAGATTAAGCGCGTAGATAAAAGTACAAACTATGGTATCCAACCCCGGAATGCCGAGCAAAGTTTTGCTTTTGAAGTGTTGAATGACCCGGAAATCAAGTTAGTGGCATTGACAGGAAAAGCCGGGACAGGAAAGACTTTACTGGCTTTGGCATCGGCATTGAAACAGGCCGATTTATATAAACAAGTCTTGTTGGCTCGTCCTATTGTCGCTTTGGCCAATAAAGATTTGGGCTTTTTACCGGGAGATGAGAAGCAGAAAGTAGCTCCATATATGCAACCTTTGTTTGATAATTTGAATGTGATCAAAGGCCAGATACCAGTTAACGGAGCAGAAGCCCGTAAATTGGACGAAATGCAGAAGAGTAATCAGCTGGTGATTGAAGCATTAGCGTTTATACGTGGTAGGAGCCTTTCTGAAACCTACTTCATTGTAGATGAAGCTCAGAATCTGACTCCTCACGAGATCAAGACGATTATCACACGGGCAGGCGAAGGAACCAAAATGGTTTTTACAGGTGATATCCAACAGATAGATTCTCCATATTTGGATGCCCAAAGTAATGGTTTGGCTTATATGGTTGATAAGATGAAGGGGCAGGATTTATTTGCCCACATTAATTTAGTGAAGGGTGAACGTAGTCAGTTATCAGAGTTGGCTTCCAACCTGTTATAAAGAAAGAGTAGCAATGTATAAGTAAACAGCATAGGTAACTGGCTAATTTTGTGTACATTTGCTGTAAATAAGCCTATATAAATGGTATGAAAACAGATATTGAAATTGCAAGAGAGACACCTCTGAAAAAGATCAAAGAAGTAGCGACTCAGTTGGGAATTCCCCGGGAAGAAGTTCAGAATTATGGGAAATACATGGCTAAGATTCCGATTCATCTGATCGATGAAGCCAAGGTTAAGGAACATAATCTGATCTTAGTTACGGCCATTACACCGAATAAAGCAGGAGTAGGAAAGACTACTGTTTCAATCGGATTGGCTTTAGGTTTAAACTGCTTAGGAAAGAAAGCTGTAGTGGCTTTGCGGGAACCGTCATTGGGTCCGTGTTTCGGTATGAAAGGTGGTGCTGCGGGAGGCGGTTATTCACAGGTATTGCCGATGGAGAATATTAATCTACATTTTACAGGCGATTTCCATGCCGTCACATCGGCTCACAATATGATCACGGCTCTGCTTGATAATTATATTTATCAGAATCGGAATAATTGTGCCGGTTTGAAGGAAATCAAGTGGAAGCGTGTCTTGGATGTGAACGACCGTAGTCTTCGTAATGTAGTTACCGGATTGGGTGGAAGTGCAAATGGAGTTCCGACAGAAACCGGATTCGATATTACTCCTGCTTCTGAGATTATGGCTATTTTGTGTTTGGCAACGGATATCGAAGATTTGAAGCGTCGTATAGGAAATATTCTGTTGGGCTACACCTACGAGAACAAACCTTTTACGGTACGTGATTTGGGAGTTGCAGGTGCGATTACGGTGTTATTGAAAGACGCTTTACTGCCTAACTTGGTACAAACAACGGAAAATACGGCTGCTTTTGTACATGGTGGTCCTTTTGCTAATATTGCACATGGCTGTAATTCGGTATTAGCCACTAAAATGGGCTTGACCTTTAGCGACTATACAATTACAGAAGCTGGTTTCGGTGCTGATCTTGGTGCTGAGAAGTTCTTTAATATAAAATGCCGCAAGGCTGGTCTATCGCCTAAAGTAACAATTCTTGTAGCTACGGCGCAGAGTCTTAAATTGCATGGTGGAGTGGCTGAGGCTGACATCAAACAACAGAATCTGGAAGGGTTAAAGAATGGTCTGAAGAATTTAGATCGTCATATTGATAATTTACGTGGTTTTGGTCAGCAGGTAATTGTTACTTTCAATCGTTTTGCTACGGATACAGATGAAGAAATTGCATTAGTAGCCGAGCATTGTCGCGAGAAAGGTGTAGGATTTGCTTTGAACACTGTTTTTGCTGAGGGCGGAAAAGGAGGAGAAGAATTAGCCCGTCTGGTAATTGACACGATAGAAAAGCAACCTTCTGCTCCATTGAAGTTCACTTATGAAGACTCAGATTCCGTTCGTACGAAGATTGAGAAAGTAGCTAAAGGCATTTATCAGGCAGGATTGGTAACTTATACGACACTTGCTGAGAAGAAGATGAAACAAATCGATGAGTTAGGCATCAGTCACTATCCGATTTGTATTGCAAAGACACAATATTCTTTCTCTTCTGATCCCAAAGCATACGGAGATGTAAAGGACTTCGAATTAAAAGTGCGTGATGTCATTATTAATAATGGTGCTGAGATGATCGTTGTGGTGATGGGTGAAATCATGCGTATGCCAGGTTTGCCTAAAGAACCACAAGCTAAACATATTGATTTAGTGGATGGTCTGATTGAAGGACTTAGCTAAATACGAGTAGTTTTGTTATAATGAGCGCAGAGGCGCGGATACACATATTGCTGAATAGTAATTGTGTTTCCGGGCCTCTGTTTGTATAGTTAGGAAGCACTTTTCTGATTTTGGGATTTACGTGACGGACGTTTACGGCTTTTGCTAGACGTATTTCCACTTTTCTGTGACCGACCTTTCTTTCTGCTTCGGGTTACAGGCTTATATTCCGGAGTTTCTCCAAATGAAGGATCAATGGGTATTTTATAGACTTGTTTTCCCAAGAAGTCTTCGATTCGTTTGAACCCGGATTGTTCTTCGGGTGAGACAAAGGTGATTGCTAAGCCTTCTCCGTTTGTACCACGGGCTGTACGTCCGATGCGATGCACATAATCTTCTGGATCATGAGGTATATCAAAGTTAACGACCAGACGAATATCATTGATATCTATACCACGAGCCACGACATCGGTTGCTACAAGAATGTCTATTTTCCCATTCTTGAAGTCTTTCATGACTTCTTCCCGTTGTGCTTGTTCCAAATCAGAATGCATTTGTGCTACGTTAAAGTTCATCCGACTCAATGTATTCGCCAGTTCTTTTACCTTAACTTTCGCAGAAGCAAAAATGATTACTCGTTGTGGGCGAGCTTTACTGAACAGATCTTCGAGAATTTTAATCTTTTGGGCATCGTAACAGATATAAGCTGTCTGCATGATTGTTTCCGGAGGACGAGAAATAGCCAGTTGAATTTCTTCCGGATTCTTTAGGATTGTTTCTGCAAGTGCCCGGATCTTCGGTGGCATCGTCGCCGAAAACATGATGATCTGACAAGCTGGAGGTAGTTGTTTGTAGATTTGCATGATGTCGTCATAGAAACCCATATCAAGCATTCTATCAGCTTCGTCAAGTACAAAATAAGAGACTTGTGAGAGATCGACTGTACCAAGCTTGATGTATGAAAGCAATCGTCCTGGCGTTGCAATCACAATGTCTGCGCCCATTTCAAGTCCGCGTCGTTGTTGTTCCCAGGCAACGCCGTCTGTTCCTCCATAAATAGCGACAGCAGAGATCGGAACGAAATATGTAAAGCCCGCAATCTGTTGATCGATTTGTTGTGCTAACTCACGGGTTGGAGCCATAATGACGGCATTAACTGCATTTTCTGAGAATCCACCTTTGCTCAACTCGTTAATGATCGGCAATACATAAGCTGCAGTCTTTCCTGTGCCGGTTTGTGCACAAGCTATAATATCTTTCTTAGCTAAAATAACTGGAATCGTTTGTTCTTGTACCGGAGTCGCCTCTTGAAAGTTCATAGCGTCGAGTCCGTCCAAAATAGCATCTTCTAAATTTAATTCGTCAAATCTCATATCCGTACTTAAAAGCGTTCAAAGATACATCATTTATTTCTGATTGTAGTACTGATTATAGATTTTCTTGTAAGTTCCATTGGCTTTGAGTTGCTCTAACCAATGATTGAGGCTATCACGCAAGATAGGAGAATCATTGCGCATAACCCATGATTCAAGTTGAGTAAAGCTAATATCTGTTTGGATATCTATTTCGGGATATTGGCTGAGCAGTTGCTCTGCATTTTGCTGGTTACAGACAGCATAGTCTATGTCTCCTTTGGCGACCAGAATAATGAGTTGCTCATCAGAATATAACTCATCTTCGTGGATATAAATTGTATCACCGATCTCATGCTCTAGGTTTCGGATCCGTAATAAAGCAGGAGAGTTCTTGGGAAGATACAATTCTTTCTTTCCCAGATGTAATTGGTTTCGGATAGGTTTGATACCCTGATTGGCTTCTGCTGTACGCTGTACCAAGACTTGCCGGTTAAGAATGATCGGATCTGTAAACAGATAGTGTTCCTTTACTTCCGTGGTGATAGGAATGTTACGGGCTATGATATCAACTGTTTGTTGGTTCAATAGATCGAAGCTTTTATCGAGTGTCATTTCAAGCTGCATCTGTACTTCTAATCCGGATATGTGAGCAATGGCTTGGCATAATTCGTATTGAAAGCCAAGTATTGTATCACCGTCCACAAAATATCCCGTAGGGTTATATTCTGTTACGACACGCAAGATTCCTTCATTACAGATCTCCGGATAGTCCCGTGGTTGTAACGGTTGTTTTTTCTCCCGGTATGGCCATAATGAGATCATTGTGGCAACGACAAGCACAAGAAGAATACAATAAATAACTAGGATTTTCCGTGTCTTTTTCATACCCATCAGTTATTGAATCGTACGGCAACTCCCATCTTCAATACCATCGGATTCAACGGATAGTGTGCCAATGAGAAATAATTGGGGGAAACAAACTTACTGCTCAGGTTGTAGGCAGTGACGAAGAAGCGTGCTTGCTTCAAATGGAAATTGACATAGGCATTGATAAGTGGATAATTACCCACTTTCACTTCGTCCTGTACCTGAAACTGTTGGGTGGCTGCCTCATAATAAGGCGCATAATAAGCCGTGTTGTAGTGCATATCTGCTCCGATCTGAACACTCAAAACCTTGGCCAGTTTGAACTTCAGGTATAAGTTGGTATATACACTTAAGTCGGGCAGCGGAAGTACACTTTGATTACTACTGATCTGATAGGCCAGTTCGTTTTCCCAACCTAAAGCCCGGAAATGGAAATCTTGCTTGAGACGGGCAGTGATTACCTGAATATTACTATCGTGTTGTTCCGGTTCTCCATCCTTTCCGAAGTAAACATAATTCTGAATACTTTCGACTCCTGCAGAGATACGTGTTTCTGTCGAAGCTAAATTGATTTCACCTCCGGCATAAAACTGTTGTATATTGTTCAGGTCTTTATCCCACCAGAAATAGCGCGAATGATAATGCCGCTGGAAGAATGCCGGCGTTGTATTCTTAATATACGCATTCGCCTTGATATACGCATCTTTCTTGAAGAGCTTAAATGATGTCTGCAATTCACCATTGGCACGAAATTCACCTACATCATCACCCACTACACAGAGTTCGCCTCTGGCGTTGTAGGTGAGGAGTTTACCTTGTCGTTTGTAAAGTTCTGCTCCAATGAAGGTCGAGAATTCATCGTAGGTGGCAATACTTGATCCTTGTATAAAAGGAGAAGAGAAGGAACTCTGGCTTGAATTCCCTTCTTGTGTGTAATCTCGTTTGCCATCCTGCATCTGGTAACGACGTTTTTCAAGGTCGATGAAAGCTGTCAGTCCAAATTTAACCCAGTTTTGGAATCCTTCCCGCAACGACAATGCAAATGTATTCTTCATTTGCCAGTAATAGGTAAGGTCATTGAGGTTCTCATCGTAATTAAATGGCATACCTTGATTATAGAGAGTGTCGATACCTGTGCTGTTGGGTGCCGTAAACTGTCGGTTCATGTCTTCATACTGGAAGGTATGAATGATACTTGAAACCGGAACGAATACTTCTTTGGCATAACCTTCTTCGTCCGTTTCATCGAGTTCGCGGATAAAACCGAGGTTATAACGATGAGTCAGGAATAGTTCTTTTCCCTGGATACGGTTGAAAACATCGGTGTATTTGACCGGAAAGTCTTTCGACATCATCTGCTTTTTCCCTTCGGCATAATCATCCGGATTTGTCAATACGGCATCGTTTGTCAAGCCACCGTTTTCGTGTGTTACATAATTGAGCCCTCTGAAGTAAGCATTTAATTCATAACGGTCAGAACGATAACTACCGAAAACGCGGTAATTGACGAGTTTGTTTCCGTTGGAATTATAATGACCACGACCATAGATATAGTCGAAATCTCCACCCACGTTGATTTTCTTCCCGAAATTGATGGCTAATGTACCGACCAATTGCTCTTCCTTGTTGGTACTGCTTCCACCTGTTGTGTACATAATGTCGGTGAAAGGCGTTTTGGTATCATAGAAGCGGGCATTTTCTGGTGTTGTGATATAGTAATCGTAAGCATCGGCAAAGATAAAGTCGCGTGCTTCCTTCCGTTCTGAGAAGATACGTGTCTGAGCTGCCGATCCAAGATTCGCCAGATAACCGATCGCCAGCCCTTTCCCTTCTACTAAAGTACTGTTGGCTATATTGAGGATACTGGTATCCATAGGAGCCATATAAGAATCACCCAACAATGGTGTCAGGCGATAAGCAATAACTTTCTTACTTTTAAGTTCAGTACTATCGGCAATCAGCAAACTATCCGGAACCTTATTGCTTCCTTTGGATAAGTTCGATAGAGAAAATCCACCTTTGCCTCCTCGCGGAGCTTGCGCAAGAAGACATGTGGGTATAAGAGTCAATATGAATAAATACAAACTGCGTTTCATCGGGGCAAAGATATAAAAAAGGCGTTTCTCTCGAAAGAAACGCCTTATCTTTATCATTTTTTGTCGAACTCAGACTTTCTGAATGATCTCCATACCTTTGAGGATGGCTGCTTCGTTCATCGGAATCAGGTTATGATGCCGTTCGGGTAATGATTTCTTCAAACCTAACAGTACATTTTCCATCTTTACCATCGGAACAACTTTCAGCAGACCACCTAAGATCAGCATGTTGAAGGCTTTTGCATTATTCATCTCAGCAGCTGCATCCATGGCATCTACGCGATAGACCTGAATGTCTTTGCGTTTGATTTCTGAGTGAATGCCGTAGCCGTCATAAATCAGGATACCGCCCGGCTTTACTTTGCTTTCGAACTTATCGAGTGAGGGCTGGTTCAGAATGATGGCGATATCGTATTCGTTCAGAATCGGAGAACTGATCGGATCATCGCTCAAAATCACGGTCACATTGGCTGTTCCACCGCGTTGTTCGGGTCCGTATGAAGGCATCCAGGTTACTTCTTTGCCTTCCATTAGTCCGGAATAAGCCAGAATCTTACCCATTGACAAGACTCCCTGACCACCAAATCCTGCTATAATTATTTCGTGTTTCATCTCTTTTTCCGTTTATTATTCCACATTCTTTAAATCACCCAGCGGATAGAAGGGGAACATGTTTTCTTCCATCCATTTGTTGGCTTGTTCGGGCGACATCTTCCAACCAGAAGAACAAGTCGAAACAAATTCGACAACCGAAGTTCCTTTTCCGGCCATAGAGTTTTCGAATGCCTTGCGTAACATTTTCTTGGCCTTCCGTACGGCAGCCGCGTTGTGTACGCTTTGACGAGTTACCAGACAAGTACCTTCGAGTTCGGCCAACAGGTTGCTGATCTTCAAAGGATAGCCATTAAGTGCTACGTTACGGCCGTAAGGACAAGTGGCAGTCTTCATGCCAACCAACGTAGTCGGAGCCATTTGTCCGCCAGTCATACCATAGATGGCGTTGTTGACGAAGATAATTACAATATTCTCTCCGCGGTTAGCTGCGTGGATCGTTTCTGCTGTACCGATAGCAGCCAAGTCGCCGTCGCCCTGATAAGTGAATACCATCTTCGACGGATTCAGTCTTTTGATGGCTGTTGCAATGGCTGGAGCACGTCCGTGGGCTGCTTCTTCCCAGTCAATATCTATATAATTGTAGGCAAACACTGCGCAGCCTACCGGAGACACACCAATAGTCTTGTCTTCCATTCCCATTTCGGCAATCACCTCAGCAATAAGCTTGTGGATGACACCATGACTGCAACCGGGGCAGTAGTGCATCGGATTGTCGTTCATTAACTTGGGCTTTTCATATACCAAGTTTTCCGGTTTTATGATTTCGTTTATTTCCATAATCAATCCAGCTTCTTCTTTAATAAAAATATCTTAGTATGTATTGTGCGATCCGGATCACTACAGCGATACCTCCGATAACAAGTACTTCGGTCCGATAGGCTGCGCCCAGAAAGAAACATACAACCGTCCCTATTGCCAAAAGCATGAACAACAGAGTCAGTATTTCATCTAATTTGCTTCCTCGCATCATGGCTTTTATCCGATGATTTTCTCTTTCAAAGCATCTAATACTTCATTCGGAGTGAATACGATTCCACCCAAGCGACCGAAGTGTTCTACTTTCACACGACATTCAACGGCCAGACGAACATCTTCTACCATTTGTCCGGCGTTCAGCTCAACAGACAGCATACCTTTTACCTGGTCTGCATAGCGGGCAATTTGCTTTGTCGGGAACGGCCACAAGGTGATCGGACGAAGTAATCCGAGTTTGATACCTTCAGCGCGAGCCAATTCAACAGCCTTTTGGCAGATACGAGCTGATGAACCAAAGGCGATCAGCAGATATTCGGCATCTTCGCACATGAATTCTTCGTAACGGACTTCGTTTTCTTCTATCTGACGGTATTTAGCCTGGAAGCGGATGTTGTTTTCTTCCATGCGAGCCGGGTCTAATTCCAAAGAAGTGATGATGTTCGGCTTGCGGTTTGCCTTTTTACCTTGTACAGCCCATGGACATTCTGCAATGATTTCTTCTTCGGTACGGCGCGGATGGAAAGGAGGAAGTACTACTTTTTCCATCATCTGCCCAACGATTCCGTCGGCCAGAATAATAGCCGGATTCCGATACTTGAATGCTAATTCAAAACCAAGGCCTACGAAGTCTGCCATTTCCTGTACGGATGAAGGAGCCAAAGCGATTAACCGGTAATCTCCGTGTCCGCCACCTTTTACGGTCTGGAAATAGTCGGCCTGACTAGGCTGAATGGTTCCTAAACCAGGACCTCCACGCATGACGTTTACAATCAGACAAGGAAGTTCGGCACCTGCCAGGTAAGAAATACCTTCTTGCTTCAGACTGACGCCCGGACTTGACGAAGATGTCATGACTCTTTTACCGGTTCCGGCTCCGCCATATACCATATTAATAGCTGCTACTTCACTCTCTGCCTGCAAAACCACCATACCAGTTGTTTCCCACGGCATTTCAGCCATGAGTGTTTCCAGGACTTCCGACTGTGGAGTGATAGGATAACCGAAATATCCGTCCACACCATAGCGGATAGCTGCACGGGCGATTGCCTCGTTGCCCTTCATAAGTTTTATCTCTTCAGCCATAGGTCAATCAATTTTCTTTTTATAGATCGTTAAACATCCGTCCGGACATACTAATCCACAACTTGCACACCCGATGCAGTTGTCGGGATGCTTCATATATACATAATGGTAACCTTTGTTGTTTACTTCCCGCGGGTGTAGTTCCAATACATCGGCCGGACAGGCTACTACGCAAAGATTACAGCCTTTACACCGCTCTGTATTGACTACGACGGCGCCTCTGAATTTTGCCATATACCTTTATGATTAAACGATTGTAACACTTTTATTCGGTTGCCAAAGGTAATAAAAACTTTGAATACTGTTTTCTTTTTCTCCTTTTTTAGTGAAAAATACTTCAAGATGTCTGCAAGAAAAGTTTATTCGCCCACTCCGAATATATGTTCACCCTAGGCGAATATGTATTCGCTAGTGCAGTTTATGTATTCGCCCTGGGCGAATAAAGATTTTCTTATGGAAATGTCAAAAAGATGTCATGACATCCGTTTCTTTACTTGGGGGCTGGCGAAGGATAATAAGGTGTATGGCAGAGCCGGAATTGCCTTGCGTGAGTACGATTTTTCTTAATTTTCGAGAATTAGAATGGGACGATGGTGCGTGAAGCCTGGAAAAAATGTATCTTTACGGGTCAAAATAGAAATGAGCTAATCTGTTATTTTAACGTATGGCGATAGACAAGGATGCATTAGAGACAGGTAAAATTTCCGTTTGGGGAGCTAGGGTTCACAATCTGAAGAATATAGACGTTGAGATTCCGCGTAATACACTGACGGTGATTACGGGAATGAGTGGCAGCGGAAAGTCTTCGTTGGCTTTCGATACGCTTTTTGCCGAAGGTCAGCGGCGCTATGTGGAAACCTTTTCGGCTTATGCCCGGAATTTCTTGGGAAATATGGAACGCCCGGATGTGGATAAAGTCACCGGGTTGAGCCCTGTCATCTCAATTGAGCAGAAAACTACCAATAAGAACCCGCGTTCGACCGTGGGAACAACGACAGAAATATACGATTTCCTGCGCTTGTTGTATGCCCGTGCCGGCGAAGCCTGGTCGTACCTGAGCGGAGAGAAGATGGTTAAATATACCGAAGAGCAGGTTTTGCACCTGATTCTCGAACGTTATAAGGGGAAACGTACCTATATCCTGGCACCTGTTGTGCGCAACCGTAAGGGACATTATAAAGAATTGTTCGAACAGTTGCGGAAGAAAGGGTATCTGAATGTACGGGTGGATGGTGAAATGCGTGAGATTATCCACGGGATGAAGCTCGACCGGTACAAGATGCACAACGTAGAAGTGGTGATCGACAAGTTGATTGTTTCCGACAGTGACGAGCGGCGTCTGAAGGAAAGTCTGCAAGTGGCGATGAAGCAAGGCGACGGACTTATCCTCGTCTTGGATGCCGACTCGGGCGAAGCGCGTCATTACAGTAAGCGATTGATGGACCCGGTAACGGGACTTTCATACAGTGAGCCGGCGCCGCATAACTTCTCGTTTAATTCGCCACAAGGAGCTTGTCCGAAGTGTAAAGGACTGGGACAAGTCAATCTGTTGGATATGGAGAAAATCGTGCCTGATCCGTCGGTAAGCATCTATAATGGTGGTATCGTGGCGTTGGGTAAATATAAGAATACACTGATCTTCTGGCAGATTGAAGCTATATGTCAGAAATACGGACTAACGCTTAAGACGCCTATCCAGGAGATTCCGGAAGAAGCAATGGATGAAATCATGAACGGAACCGACGAGCCGTTACAAATCAAAGGAGAACTGCTGGATACGTCGCGTTATTTCCTTTCGTATGAAGGGGTGGCCAAGTATATCATGATGCAACAGGAGATGGATGCATCGGCTTCTGCCCAGAAGTGGGCGGGACAGTTTATCAAGATGACGGTCTGCCCGGAGTGTAAGGGGCAACGCCTGAATCAGGAGGCCTTGCATTATCGCATTGCCGGCAAGAACATTGCCGAGCTGGCTGCCATGGATATTTCGGAATTGAAGGAATGGCTCGACGGACTGGAAGATAAACTGGATGGAAAACAACGGACGATTGCGGTCGAAATCCTGAAGGAAATCCGTTCGCGTTTGAATTTCCTCCTCGAAGTAGGACTGGATTATTTGTCGCTGAATCGTTCGTCGGGGAGTTTGTCGGGTGGAGAAAGTCAGCGTATCCGGTTGGCAACACAAATTGGAAGTCAGTTGGTGAATGTGCTTTATATCCTCGACGAGCCCAGTATCGGATTGCACCAGCGGGATAACATCCGTTTGATTCATTCGTTGAAGCAGCTTCGTGACTTGGGTAATTCGGTGATTGTCGTGGAGCACGACAAAGACATGATGCTGAATGCCGATTATATCATTGATATGGGACCACGGGCCGGACGTTTGGGTGGTGAAGTCGTCTTTGCCGGAACTCCGGCAGAGATGTTGAAGTCGGATACCTTGACTTCGGCTTACCTGAACGGGAAGTCGGAAATAGCCGTACCGGAAACACGCCGTCCGGGTAATGGGAAATTCCTGAAGATTATCGGGGCAAGCGGAAATAACCTGAAGCATGTTACGGCATCTTTCCCCTTGGGAACTTTTATTTGTGTGACCGGTGTGTCGGGAAGTGGTAAATCTTCTTTGATCAACCGGACCTTGCAACCGATCTTGAGCCAGCATTTCTATCGTTCACTGGAAGATCCGTTGCCTTACGAAGCCATTGAAGGATTGGAATACGTGGATAAGATCGTGAATGTTGACCAGTCGCCGATCGGTCGGTCGCCACGAAGCAATCCGGCTACTTATACCGGTGTCTTCTCCGATATCCGCAATCTCTTCGTTGAGTTGCCCGAAGCTAAGATGCGTGGTTACAAACCGGGGCGTTTCTCGTTCAATGTATCTGGCGGACGTTGTGAAACCTGTAAAGGGAATGGCTACAAGACAATCGAAATGAATTTCCTTCCGGATGTTTTGGTTCCTTGTGAAGATTGTCAGGGAAAGCGTTATAACCGAGAAACACTGGAAGTCCGTTTCCGAGGAAAGTCAATTGCCGACGTATTGGATATGACCATCAATATGGCCGTCGAGTTCTTTGAGAATATTCCTTCCATCTTGTCGAAGATAAAGGTACTGCAAGATGTAGGATTAGGATATATCAAGTTGGGGCAACCATCTACGACACTTTCCGGTGGAGAAAGTCAACGCGTAAAATTGGCTACCGAACTGGCCAAGAAAGATACCGGTAATACTTTATATGTATTGGATGAACCGACAACCGGATTGCATTTCGAAGACATCCGTGTATTGTTGGGAGTCTTGAATAAGCTGGTAGAGAAAGGCAATACCGTCGTTGTGATCGAGCATAATCTCGACGTAATCAAGTCGGCCGATTATATCATTGACCTGGGACCGGAAGGCGGACGGCGTGGCGGAGAAATCCTGTTTGCCGGAACACCCGAAATGCTGGCAGCGCAGCAAGTAGGTTTTACGGCACCTTATCTGAAAGAAGAACTGGAATGGTCGAACAAACATAAACAGAAATGACATGAAGAATCCGATACTGATGATTAAGCAGTGTGTAGAGAAAGACGAACCCTATTTCGTTCTTCGCGGACAAGACCGCTGTGCACTGGCTGCCATCGAAGCCTATTATAACGAAGTAAAGGAACAAGTCAAGAATCCTTATTTTGTGGAAGAGATAGAAGAGATCATGAAAGACTTCCGGGCTTATCGGGAAGAAGTGGAACGTACCAAAATACCGGATTGATATGGCAGAAGATACTTATAAAACGATTACAGGTTTGGCGGAAGGCTATTATACGGAAAAGCGAAGCCGCTTTATCTCGTATGCTATTCCGGTCAGAACCGTTGACGAAGTAAAAGCAGAACTGGCGAAATACCGGAAGGAATATTATGATGCCCGTCATGTGTGTTGGGCTTATATGCTGGGCTCCGACCGGAAAACCTTTCGGGCAAACGATGATGGAGAGCCTTCATCTACGGCAGGAAAGCCGATTTTGGGACAGATCAATTCGAATGAGCTGACGGATATTCTGGTAATTGTCATCCGTTATTTTGGAGGAATCGAATTAGGTACAAGCGGACTGATTGTCGCTTACCGGACAGCTGCCGCCGAAGCCATTGCGGCTGCTACCATCGAGGAACGAACCGTGGATGAAGATATTACCGTTGCTTTTGAATATCCTTATCTGAATCAGATCATGCGGATTGTAAAAGAAGATGGTCCGACTATTATTTCCCAGCAGTTTGATATGGACTGTGTGATGACCTTACGCATCCGGAAAGGAGAAGCCGAACGCTTGCGGAACCGTTTGCAAAAGGTAGAAACAGCATATCTGAAAGAAGACGAATAAAGAACCAAAACAGAATAATGATGGAAAAGGAAGAAGACGATATATTGAGGAAATACCAACATTCCTTCAGAAACATGAAGGGAAAGATTCATATACTGGAACAACAGGTGCCGGTAGAAGAACAGATGCGTTATTTCCGTGCTTCCGAACGGTGGAAGAAGAATGCGGGTGGTTTGCTGCCGGCATACGATGAAGAATGTAATCATTGGTTCCGGAAACTGACGGATCAGGAAGAGATAAAGTCGGTCGAGGAGAAGAAAGAGCTTTTACTCAATCTGGCTAACTCAAAGAATCCTGTTTCATTCCGGTTGTTGAAGCAGTATGTCGCCGACGGACCGGATCCGGAAGTTGCCAATTGGGCATATCTGGCGTTGATGGAAATTCAGATTGCCCTTGAGTCTGATTATTCTGAAGAACGGCAGATTTATATTTCTACCGGAATGGGTGGTAAGGGGACGAAGCTTCGTTTCTATGTCTTGCTGGTTTCAGCCGGGCGGAAACCGTTCGAATCCTATCAGCGACAGGTAATCGAGCGGGAGTTCACGTATGCTTTCTCACAAGCTGGTTGGGAAACTGAAACTTTGCATGTGGCAGAAAACTATGTGGAATTACTGTTGCTGATTCCGATTGCTGGAAATATCAAGAAAGTAATGGGCGATACCATCCGGGAATGTAATGAATACGGTCATTTTCTGTCTGACCGGTATACAATTACCAACGTGAAACCATTGTCAGAACAGGAGATTCAGGAGATATTGGATAAGGCAGATGAAAACAGTCAGACAAGCGATTAAATATGGTATTGTAGGAGTCAGTAATACCTTGATCACGGCTTTGGTGATTTGGGTGATGATGAAGGGACTGCATTGTTCGGATGTATTGTCGAATGTGGTAGGTTACATTGCCGGAGTCGTCAATAGTTTTATCTGGAATAAGCAATGGACATTCCAAAGTCAGGCGGGTTGGGTGAAGAGTGCTGTTCGTTTCGGATTGGTATTCGGTATCTGTTATTTCCTGCAATTGGGATGTCTGTTCCTGCTGAATGCTTGGCTTCCCATTGATCCGTATTATAATCAATTAATAGCAATGGCGTTTTATACAGTCATTAATTTTATCTTTAACAAAGTCTATACATTTAAAGAGTAATAAGCAACGAGAGATATGGCAGAACAAATACGTAAAACAACAGGTCGTTCGCAACAGAAGACAGTCGTTGTTCCGGAAATGGGACGATTGCAGCCGCAGGCGCCTGAATTGGAAGAAGCAGTTTTGGGTGCTTTAATGCTGGAAAAGGATGCGTATTCGATTGTCAGTGAAATATTAAAGCCGGAATGCTTTTACGAGAAAGCGCATGAACTGATTTATGCAGCCATCGTTGATCTGGCTGTTCAGCAGCTTCCGATAGATATGATGACCGTGACGGAACAACTTCGGAAGCGGGGAGACTTGGATCAGGTGGGCGGTCCTTATTATATAGCTCAACTGACAAGTAAAGTAGCGAGTAGCGCGCATATCGAATATCATGCCCGGATCATTGCCCAAAAATACCTGGCACGTGAACTGATTTCTTTCTCTTCGCAGATTCAGTCGAAAGCTTTCGATGAGACCACTGATGTGGATGATCTGATGCAGGAAGCCGAAGGAAAGTTGTTTGAGATTTCGCAGCGAAACGTAAAGAAAGACGTGACGCAGATTAATCCGGTTATCAAGGAAGCCTTGAAGATGCTGGAAAATGCAGCCAATCAGAAAGAAGGTTTGAGTGGTTTGCGTACGGGCTTTGACGGACTTGACAAGATTACTTCCGGTTGGCAAAATTCTGACTTGGTTATTATTGCTGCCCGTCCGGCTATGGGTAAAACAGCTTTTGTCCTTTCGATGGCCAAGAACATGGCTGTCAACTTCAATACGCCGGTAGCTTTGTTCTCGTTGGAAATGAGTAACGTCCAGCTCGTAAATCGTCTTATTGTGAATGTCTGTGAGATTCCGGGTGAGAAGATCAAGAGCGGACGGTTGGAGAAATACGAATGGGAACAGATGGACTATAAGATTAAGGAACTTTATGATGCTCCCATTTATGTGGATGATACGCCAAGTTTGTCGGTCTTCGAGTTGAGAACCAAGGCGCGTCGTCTGGTTCGTGAGCATGACATCAAATGTATCATCATCGACTATTTGCAGCTGATGAATGCAAGTGGTATGAGTTTCGGTAGCCGTGAGCAGGAAGTCAGTATGATTTCCCGATCATTGAAAGGACTGGCGAAGGAACTGAATATTCCGATCATTGCTCTTTCGCAGTTGAACCGTGGTGTAGAAAACCGTCAGGGAGCAGAAGGAAAGCGTCCGCAGCTGGCAGACTTGCGTGAATCCGGAGCCATCGAGCAGGATGCCGATATGGTTTGTTTCATCCATCGTCCGGAATACTATAAGATCACAGAAGACGAACGAGGTAATTCATTGGTTGGATTGGCCGAAATTATCATCGCCAAGCATCGTAATGGTGCGACGGGAGATGTTCGTTTGCGGTTCAAGAGTGAGTTTGCCAAGTTCATGAATATCGAAGATGATATTCCAGTGCAGGAGTTCCGTTCCGGAAATCAGTTGCCACCTGATACGGCAGGAGCACAGGAACAAGCCTTGCCGCCAACAGAATTGCTGACGAGTTCAGGAAACAACGATTTCCCATTTTAGTGTAATACGCCGAAAACGAATGGATATATGAAGCCTTTTTTATATCAGGTAGCTACTTTATTTTATCAGCAGTACGGAGCAGAGATTCATCGGCTGGCATTTGTTTTTCCCAATCGCCGAGCCGGTCTGTTCTTCCAGAAATATTTGTCGGAAATCTCAGAGAGACCTTTGTTTTCTCCTTCGATCCTTACGATAAATGACCTCTTCATGCAGCTCTCGGGTAAGCATCCGGCGGATAAGATTCAGATGCTGTTCCGACTTTATGAGCTTTATAAACAGCGAAGTGGTTCTTCCGAGTCGTTCGATGAGTTTATCTATTGGGGAGAAATGTTGCTTAACGACTTTGATGACATTGATAAATATATGGTAGATGCCCGGATGTTGTTCCGGAATGTTTCCGACCTGAAGAGCTTGGATGACGACTTCAATTATTTGTCTCCCGAACAAGTGCAGGCAATCCGTTCGTTTTGGTCCTCTTTTTATCCGAAAGGTGATTCACCGAATCAGCAACATTTCCTGGAATTATGGGAAATCTTATATGATCTGTATGCTGGTCTGCGTACATCGCTGGCGAAAGATGGTTGTGGTTACGACGGAATGATCTTTCGGGAAGTTGTGGAACAGCTGGAGAAAGAACCGATGTCCGATTTCCCGTTTGACCGAGTGGTGTTTGTCGGACTGAATGCTCTTTCGGTCTCGGAAGAACGGTTATTACTGGCGTTACAGAAGAAAGGTGTGGCGGATTTCTATTGGGATTATGTAGGTCCATGGGTGACAGATCCGGACAATAAGGCTTCGTTTTTCCTGGAACGAAACCTGAGACTTTTCCCTTCCCGTATGGAGTTACCGGCAACCGAACCGGTTCAGGCGGAGATTCGGGTGCTGGGTGTTCCATCGGCAATCGGACAAGCCAAGCAAGTTTATCCTATCCTCCAGGCTCTTGCAGATGAGCAACAGCTAACTGATGAATCCGCTTTACGGACAGCAATTGTCTTGCCGGATGAACATCTACTTGTTCCGGTATTAAATGCGATTCCGGAAGCTATCCAACATATTAATGTGACGATGGGTTATCCGCTGGCAGGAACGCCGGTGGCTGCCTTGATGGAATATATCCTGACGTTGCAGAAGAACATACGTTATATTGATCGTGTTCCGGTTTTCTACTTCCGGGATGTATTACCAATCTTGAATCATCAGTATGTGATGGCGGCTGCTCCAGAAGAAGTATCGCAGCTAGTGAAAGATATGACAGCCGGAAATCGGATTTATGTTCATGCAGCTGATCTGAACAGGCATGAGCTGTTGTCAATTCTTTTTACTCCGGTACAAAATACGGAAGAATTGTCGGATTATCTGATTCATGTACTCGAAGCCTTAAATGCCTGTTTGCGTAATAATCGTCCGAATCCGGATGATGAGGAGATGATTTCCAACAGTACACAAACAACTGTGGACATTGAGCAGGAATTTATCTTCCATTACTTTGCTACCGTGAATCGGATGAAGGAGGTTATGCATGAAGCCAAGATTGAAATGCGTCTGGATACGTATTTCCGCTTATTGAAACGAATGACTGATCTGATCACGATTCCGTTTGAAGGCGAGCCGTTGTCGGGACTTCAGGTCATGGGTGTGCTGGAAACGCGTGCTCTTGATTTTGACCGGTTGATTATTCTCTCTATGAATGAAGGTATTTTCCCACTGAAGAAAGCTGCCAACTCGTTTATTCCATATAACTTGCGCCGTGGATTTGGTTTGCCTACGTATGAACATCAGGACAGCGTGTGGGCTTATCATTTCTACCGACTGATCCGGCGGGCTAAACAAGTTACGTTATTGTATGATACGCGGACGACCGGATTACAAACGGGTGAAGTAAGTCGCTTTGTGCATCAGCTTCGTTATCATTATCAATATCCGCTGATAGATGAACTGGTTGTTTATGATGTCGCTTCATCGGCTGTTCCTCCGATTTCCGTACAGAAGACTGCTGAAGTTGAGAAGTTATTGTCTGACTTCCTGTTTGGTGGACCGCGGGCTTTATCTGCCAGTGCAATCAATACGTATCTGGATTGTCCGTTGAAGTTCTATTTCTCAGTGCTTGAACAGATACAGGAAGAAGATGAAATTACCGAAACAGTCGAGCGTGATGTATTTGGTAGTATCTTGCATAAAGTGATGGAAGATTTGTATGCTCCGTTCAAAGGAAAGCTGGTGACAGCAGATTTATTGAAGTTGTTACGTAAAGACCAGCCATTACTTACAGGAACAATAGCAAGGGCTTTTGCAGAATTGTTCTTCAAGTCGCCTGTTGTCCGTCCTTTGGAAGGCGAAAATTTCCTGACAGGTGAGATGATCCGCAAGTATGCCGAGAAGATTTTGGAACAAGATGCCCGTTTCACGCCATTTCATTATATAGAATCGGAGAAAAAGGTTCGGGCAACGATAACTTTGAGTGATAGAAGAATCGTTCAGCTAAAGGGTTTCATTGACCGGGTAGATTCATTGGATCGGGTATTGCGTATTGTAGATTATAAGACGGGTAGCGGCAAGCTGGAGTTTGAATCGGTGGAAGGCTTATTCGACAAAGAGGCAAAAGATCGTCCTAAAGCTGTTATGCAAGTTTTCCTTTACGCCTGGATGTATCAGCAATTGCCTGAATATACCGGAATGCCGATCCAACCGGCCATTTATTATCTACGGACATTATTTCAGCGTTCGTTTGATCCTGTTGTGGAACAGAAAAAAGGTCGGGGAAAAGCGGATAAAGTAAATTCATTCCAAGACTTTGCATCTGACTTTGAAGACAAGCTTCGTCAATGTCTGGACGAGATATTCGATCTGGATATTCCTTTTACCCAAACGGAAACAGGAAAAGCATGCGCTTATTGTTCTTTCCGTGGATTGTGCGGTAAGTAAAAAGATAGATGCCGGGTTAGAAAATCATTCCTAAGGAGAAACTCAAGGCATTGCGTCGCTGTTGGATTGAAAGTGTTCCTGCCCGATCTTGTGTCAGACATTGATAAGCGTATGTAGATTGCGTCTTGTGCAGTTCGAATTCGTAAGAGAAGTCGAGAAAGAGACGACCGATAGTAACACCAACTGCCGTAACAAAGTCGATGGCATAATTGATATTATCGTCCTGATGCGTGATAACGGCTTGCGGACCTGAGCCGGTTTGTTGTTTCTTGTAATGATAGATACCTTTTGGTCCTAACTTAATGTTTAATCCGTAAGGTCCTTCTTTTACCAGATGATAGCCAACCAGTACCGGTACAGCTACCGAATTGTATTCAGCATCCAGTTTATGATCGTATTGGATGGTATTTCCTGACGGATAAATCTCATCTGTTTGAGGCCAGGCAAATTGAATCTCTGTGCTGCATCTTTCCCAATTCACGGCTGGTTGGATGAAGAACTGATTCATATTGACACTGAAAGAGACGGAAGCCATATAACCTACTTTATAATGTAGGCGGAAATGATCGATAGGTTGGTCGTCAAGCATGAACGAATGGATTACAGGAAAGGTCGAATTGAATCCGACACGCACGCCAACACTACATGGTTTGTCGTAGACTTCCATGATACTTTGTGCTGGTGCTGCCCATGAAGCCAGAGCCAGACAACTTCCTATGAGCCATTTGCCGTATTTCATATTTACTTCTTCTTTTGGACAGACCAGCCGAATTTACCTATAAACTCACCTAGTTCATAATATTTCCCATGTGAGTAGGCCATCAGATTGGCTTTCTGCATATCGAAAGCTCCTGTTTCCAGATTCAGGTATTTGTCGTCGGCCAAAACGTTGACAACATCTGCAATGAACATATCATGACTACCGAGTGCAATGATTTCTTTCACCCGACATTCGATACAAAGCGGTGACTCTTCAATGATAGGAGCATTTACCATGCCTGCCTTTCCGGGCGTCAGCTTCATTTCATCGAATTTATGATGATCTTTGCCTGAATTGACACCACACCAATCGGTTGCATAAGCCAGATCTTTCGTTGTCAGGTTAATCACAAACTCCATGTTCTTCTTGAGAATCGGGTAGGAGAAACGTTCCGGTCGGATAGAAATATAACACATGGGCGGATTGGTACAGATGGTTCCCACCCAGGCAACGGTTATGATGTTGTATTCTTCGGGACAACTTCCGCAACTGATCATGACGGCCGGAAGCGGATAAATCATGGTTCCCGGTTTCCAGGACTGCTTCATACAATGGAATATAAAAAGAAAACAGAGAAAAAATGTACAGGCCTTTGCTGTTGCTTACGCAAGGCTTTGGCCTGTACCATTCGAATGAGTAATAACTTATTTGATAATGATGTCGTCTTTATTGATCTTGCGTTCGCAATAATGACATTTGATCGTACCAGCTTCCTTGTCGATGACTTCGAAGCGAGTCGGCATCGGTTCGTTGTTGGTGATACACTTCGGGTTGTTACATTTCACCAGTCCGATGATTTCGTCTGGCAAGGCTACCCGTTTCTTTTCTACCACTTCGTAATTGCGGATGATATTCAGAATTACATTCGGAGCTACCAGAGCAATACGGCTGATCTCGTCATCGTTGAAAAATTTGTCTGATATCTTGATCATTCCCTTGAATCCGCATTTCTTGCTCGGCAGATTATTGGCAATCGTAATGGTGTTTCCTTCCATCTTGTCCAGTTCCAGCAAGGAAGCTACCTTGAATAACTGGTTAGAAGGAATATGATCTATGACTGTACCGTTTTCGATAGCGGCCACCTGCAATTCTTTATTATTTTTAGCTGCTGACATAATGATTTTCTTGTTTAATCGATAGAAATACCCAATACTTCACAAATGATAGCCTGACGTGCGAATAGGCCGTTACGTGCCTGCTGGATGTAGTAGGCTTTCGGATTATCGTCCACATCATATGCAATCTCGTTGACACGTGGTAGCGGATGCAGGATACGCAAGTTGTCTTTGCTGTTAGCCAGCATAGCATTCTTTAGAATATACACATTCTTTACACGTTCATACTCTTCCAGGTCTGTAAAGCGTTCGCGTTGTACGCGGGTCATGTACAGAATATCACTTTGGTTAATGATATCTTCAGTGAAGTCGGTATGTTCGTAATATTTCAGTCCGTGCTTGTCACAGAAGTTCTTTTGTTCGTCGGGCATGCGCAATTCATCCGGTGCAACAAAATGGAATGTCGGATTGAAGTGAGACATTCCAACGATTAATGAATGAACCGTTCGGCCGTATTTCAAGTCGCCAACCATGGTGATGGTCAGGTTTTCCAGCTTTCCTTGTGTCTTCCGGATCGAATACAAGTCGAGCATGGTTTGTGACGGGTGCTGGTTAGCTCCGTCTCCGGCATTAATAATAGGAATTTGGGTGACTTCAGAGGCATAACGGGCAGCACCTTCCAGGTAGTGACGCATGATGATCAGGTCTGCATAATTACTAACCATCAGAATGGTGTCTTTTAATGTTTCACCTTTGGAAGAACTGGTCGTTGAAGCATCTTGGAAGCCTATGACACGTCCGCCTAAACGATTGACAGCTGTTTCAAAACTTAATCGGGTACGCGTAGAAGGTTCGAAGAATAAAGTGGCGGCTACTTTCCCTTCCAGCAGACGCCGGTTCGGGTTTTCTTCAAACTTGGCTGCGTTGTCCAGAATACGAAGAATGTCTTCTTTAGAACATTGATCGATTGATACTAAACTTTTACTTTTCATAGATTTGTGTATATTCTGTCTTTTATACTATGCAAACTTACATAAACATTTCCGAAAGTGGATGCTTTTTGTATTTGAAAATACATATCTGCCTGTTATTTTTTTTCTCGGTACGAATGGTGTGAAATATCCTCGTAAAAATACGATAGTCTGATTAAAATCTATTATCTTTGAAAAATCAATATGTCGTTTGCTTTCGATTAGCAGGCAACAAGGACGTTTGTTTTTGAAAGAAAGGGTTACGTTATGATTATAAATGAAAGAGATATAAGACATCAATTGGTGCTGGAAGCTGTTCATCGGATGATGGTTGCTGCCCGGACAGCTCCGAAAGGAAAAGGTATAGATATTGTGGAAGTGGCCATGGTTACTGATGATGACATCGAACGCCTGTCGGTCGAAATGGTTCGTATTGCCGAAGAGACCGGACTGAAATTCTTTTTACGCGACGCCGAGAATATAAAGAGCGCCGAAGCAATCGTTTTATTAGGTACGCGCCAGCAAGTACAGGGATTGAATTGTGCGCATTGCGGTTTCGCTACTTGTGCAGAGAAACCGGAAGCCGTTCCGTGTGCCATTAATGCCATTGATTTGGGTATTGCCATAGGTTCGGCCTGTGCCATGGCTGCCGATCTTCGTTTGGATACGCGGGTTATGTTCAGTGCTGGTCTGGCTGCTCAGCATTTGCATTACCTGGGCAAAGAAAGTAAATGTGTGATGGCAATTCCGGTAAGTGCTTCTTCCAAGAATCCTTTCTTCGACCGGAAACCGAAAGAAAACAAATAACCCTGTCTATTACAGAAAAACATTGGTATGAAATTCTTGAATAAACTTGAATTGCGATACGTTTTCAACGAGAAGTCTAATTATATGGATGCCGTGATCCGGAATCGTTGTGAGAAGGAGATTCTGACGATGGTCCGTGCGTTGGCGGATATGTTGGATGTCCGTCTGATGGTCTATAATGAACCGGTGGCAGCAGCTCCGGACAGTTACCGGGAAATTTGGGCTGTAGCAGGAGAGGACGCTCGTTGTATCTCTGTCATCTTGAATCTGATGATGCAGGTGCTGGTCCGGAAAACTTTATCGGTTGGCGGACAGCCACTGAGTGAACGCTCGGCAGATGATGACGTTTTGTTGCAGCGGGAGACGGCTTTGTTCCGTAAAGACCTGAAGTTGCGTGCTCAAGGTGTTCCACATAAGCTGGTAGAATTGCTGAGTTCTTCCCCTCGCTTCTGCAAATATAAATCGAACTTCTTCGAAGCTATTAAAGGATTCCCGAAGATCTCCAAAATTGTGGTGCGCGAATTGAATGAAAACAATCGTATCCGTTCCGGATCGCTTGAGGTGAAACGGGATCAGTTTGACTATTATATTCTTCGTACCGACGAATTGACTCCAGTAGTTGACCAAAAGGCAACGATCGAGATTATATCACCGGTTTTGAGCGATGCCCGCTATCGTTGGAAGGGTATTTATAATAAAGGTGGAATCACCATCGATTTTTATATGCAGGACGAAGACTTCAAACGACAGATGATTGACGATAAAATCGCCTTTGCCAGCGGTATGTGTATCGATTGTGTGTTGGAGATTTCCCGTCGTTTGTCTGAATTGGGTGAAGTGGTTAATACTTGTTATGCCGTTAAAACCGTAGTTCGTACGCGGGTCGACAAGATGGAAATCGTTACTCCGCAAGGAAAGAAACATCTGCGAAAGCTTCAGGCAGAACGGGAACAACTTACATTGGATTTATTTGGATAACTTTTATACGCTTCCAACGGTTTATCAATTTGTCAATAATAACAAAATGTCATTTTAACCCCTTTCAGATTCGTCTATTTCGGATCCTATTACAGCGGTGACGAAAATATTCGAGTTTTAAAGGGGTTAAAATATACTGATTGGTCTCTTAATGCATTACTGAACAGCGTTCTAAGGGGATTGAAAAGTGATAAAATCGGCTTGTATTTATAATCACAAAAAGTGTTAAAACGCCTCTCTGAACCTTTGAAAAACGAGATTTTCGGCTTCAAAAATCTCTTCAACGGTACCTTTGGGTGAAAATACCCAGTCTTTTTATCAAAACACGCCAGCTTTTCTTGCAAAAGAAACGAGCTTATTCGTAAAATATAGGCATGAAAAAGGGGAAAAATTACCGGATTTTGGCCCTAAAATCTTGATTTTTGCAGAAAAACAAGGCGGATTTCTCATTTTTGCTGTTATCAGATATAAGGATTTCCTGAAATAATGATCCTTCTTAACCCGAATTTCTGACATATTGCCGAGTAGGAGATATAAAAAATCCGGTAATCGCTGTTGACATAGATTACCGGATTCTTACAGATAAAAATTGATTTACAAATTTATTCCGTTAATAAGCTCTTTCAAGCAACCATGCATCCTGGAAGTTAGGAGCATATTTAGCTTTGATAGCATCGCGGCTGGCAGCTGCATCAGCTTTATCATCAAAGCTAGATACAATGACACGCAACATACCTTGTTCGTTTTCACCTAGAACAGCATGATAACCTTCGTTCTGCATGCGTTCTTTCAACGAATAGGCATTAGTTTTATTCTTGAAGCTACCGATTACTACGCTATACCGTTTCAAACGGCTTGCATCTTCGCCTTCAGCAGCATTAATACGTTCTGAACGTGTGGTAGCATTGCTAGTCCGTGGTTTGGAAACCGGCGCTACTTCTTCTTCATCATACGTTTCATCCACCTCTTCTGTTACAGGGGCTGTTGTTTCTTTTTCTTTAGCCTGCTCGTATGCTGCCTTGTATGCACTCTGTTTAGGCTTACATGATCCGAAAGCCAATAAAAAACAAGCTGTTGCAGCAAATAAAACAATCTTATTCATGTCTTTTTATATTTTAAATTATCTGTTCTTCGTGTTCTGAATGCGCAAAGATATAAATTTATTTAGTACTTTCGCACGTAAATATAATTTATTACGTAAGAATGAACAAAACATTAAGTACAATGATGATGGCAACCACTATTTTATTGGGTTCTTGTCAGTCATCAGAGGTAAAAGACGCAAAAACTGACTCGGTGGAAACGAAGCCTCTGATTGGTCGTTCGGATATCAAGATCGAAGATGGGCGGATGACACCGGAAGCTCTTTGGGCAATGGGGCGCATCGGCGGCGTACAAGTATCGCCGGATGCCCGGAAGGTGGTATATTCGGTGGCTTATTATAGCGTACCGGAGAATAAAAGTAATCGGGAAATCTTCGTGATGAATGCCGATGGTTCGGACAATCAGCAAATCACACGTACTCCGTTCTCGGAAAATGAAGCCAAATGGATCAAGGGAGGTTCTAAAATAGCATTCCTTTCTTCAGAAAGTGGTACCAGCCAGCTGTGGATGATGAATCCGGATGGTTCAGACCGTCAGCAGATTTCGAACTACGATGGGAATATCGAAGGATTCGCTTTCTCGCCGGATGAAAAGAAGGTGTTGTTTATTTCGCAGGTAAAGACTGTTCCAAGTACGCAGGATAAATATCCGGATCTGGACAAAACTACGGGTGTTATTGTAACAGATTTGATGTACAAGCATTGGGATGAATGGGTAACTACAGCTCCGCATCCGTTTGTAGCTGATTTCGATGGTGACCAGGTTTCGAATCCGGTCGATATTATGGAAGGTGAACCGTATGAAGCTCCGATGAAACCTTTCGGCGGTATGGAGCAATTGGCTTGGAGTCCGTCGTCAGACAAGGTAGCATATACGAGCCGTAAGAAAGTAGGAAAAGATTATGCCCTTTCTACTAATTCGGATATTTATGTTTATGACCTGAATACGAAGCAGACGATCAATATCAGCGAGGGAATCATGGGATATGATACGAATCCGCAGTATTCGCCCGATGGTAAGCATATCGCCTGGTTGAGTATGGAACGCGACGGATACGAATCAGACCAGAACCGCTTGATGGTGATGGATCTGCAAACGGGAGAGAAACGTTTTGTGAGCAAGGACTTCGATTCAAGTGTAAGCGAATTCTGCTGGGGTTCCGATTCGAATACACTTTATTTTACCGGAGTATGGCATGGTGAAATCCAGATTTATGCCGCTGATGCTACCGCTTGTTCGGTTCGTCAGATCACACAAGGTATGAATGATTATTCAGGAGTTGCTTTGATGGGCGATAAACTGATTACGCTGCGTCACTCGATGAGTGCTGCGGATGAAATCTTCTCCGTATCACCGGCATCGGGCGAAGCTACTCAGCTTTCCTTCGAAAACAAGTTTATCTATGATCAGTTGGAAATGGGTAAGGTAGAAGCCCGCTGGATGAAGACAACCGATGGCAAGGATATGCTGACGTGGATTATCTATCCGCCTCATTTCGATCCGAACAAGAAATATCCTACCTTATTATATTGCGAAGGTGGTCCGCAAAGTCCGGTGAGCCAGTTCTGGTCATATCGTTGGAACTTCCAGATCATGGCTGCCCACGATTATATCATTGTCGCTCCGAACCGCCGCGGTCTGCCGGGCTTCGGTAAGGAATGGAACGAAGAAATCAGTGGTGATTACGGTGGACAATGTATGAAGGATTACTTCACGGCTATCGACGAATTCTCTAAAGAACCGTTTGTAGACAAAGATCGATTGGGTTGCGTAGGAGCCAGCTTTGGTGGATTCTCTGTTTATTGGTTGGCTGGTCATCACAACAAGCGCTTCAAAGCCTTCATTGCACACGACGGTATCTTCAACATGGAAATGCAATATCTGGAGACAGAAGAAATGTGGTTTGCCAACTGGGATATGGGCGGCGCTTACTGGGATAAGCAGAATGCGACAGCACAACGCACTTTTGCCAACTCTCCACATAAGTTCGTCGATCAGTGGGATACACCGATTCTTTGTATCCATGGCGAGAAAGATTACCGCATCCTGGCTAATCAGGGAATGGCTGCCTTTAATGCTGCCGTCTTGCGCGGTATTCCGGCTGAGTTATTGATTTATCCGGATGAAAATCACTGGGTACTGCAGCCACAGAATGGCGTGTTGTGGCAACGTACATTCTTTGAATGGCTCGACAAGTGGTTGAAGAAATAATCAGAAATTTGACTGAATGAATGCAAAGAGCAGATGAACAAGCCGGAGAGGCTGTTTGATCTGCTCTTTGTCGTTTAGGTAATATAAGAAGCCTTTTCTTATCATTCAGCTGTGTACATATCTCGTTTTAACAGAAAAGTGTATAAAATATCCTTGTTATTTTATACCTTTGTGTACTAGGAAAAAGAAGAGAATTTCTAATATTTATATGTAATTATATGCTACGAAAAATTCGATTAACATTAGCGATTGTATGTTTTGCGCTGATTACGCTGCTGTTCCTCGATTTTACGGGAACCATTCATGCGTGGTTCGGCTGGTTGGCGAAAATCCAATTCCTGCCGTCGCTGTTAGCGCTGAATGTAGGTGTAGTAATCGCCTTGTTGTTGCTTACACTCGTTTTAGGGCGTGTGTATTGCTCGGTTATTTGCCCTTTGGGCGTTTTTCAGGATGTCATTTCGTGGATAAGCGGGAAGCGTAAGAAAAAGAAGATGCGTTTCTCGTATTCTCCGGCTGTTACTTGGCTGCGTTATGGTGTCTTTGTTCTGTTTGTGGTGTTGCTGGTGGCCGGTGTTCATGCGGCTGTAGCGTTGTTGGCACCTTATAGTGCTTACGGACGTATTGCCAACAACTTGTTTGCTCCGCTTTATCAATGGGGAAATAACCTGTTGGCTTATTTCGCCGAACGGGCAGACAGCTATGCTTTCTATTCTGTGGATGTTTGGGTAAGAAGTGTCTCGACACTGGTAATTGCTGCCATAACATGTATTGTGGTGGCAGTCTTGGCATGGAGAAACGGGCGGACCTATTGTAATACGATCTGTCCTGTCGGTACTTTGTTGGGATTTGTTGCCCGATTCTCGTTATTCCGTCCGGTGATCGATACCGAGAAATGCAAGAATTGTAATCTATGTGCCCGCAAATGTAAGGCTGCATGTATAAACATCCAGGAGCATACGATTGATTACAGCCGTTGTGTGGCTTGCATGGATTGCTTGGATAATTGTAAGCATGATGCACTTCATTATCAGTATGCATATGGAAAGAAAGAAGTCGGTAAGCCGGCGACTGATGCTTCACGTCGTGGTTTCTTCTCGGCAGTCGGTGTCGTAGCCGCTACTGCTGCCCTGCATGCGCAGGAAAAACAGCAGAAAACCCTTCGTCAATATCAGAAGAATCCGAACAAACGGACGGATACCCGTGCTGAATTGCCGACAGACAAGAATAAGGTCGAGCAGAAAGTAGATGGCGGTCTGGCTGATATCGAACCGAAACTGGCTCCCGAACGCCTTACGCCGCTGACGCCTCCGGGTTCGCTTGGGATCGGTAACTTTGCTCAGCATTGTACCGCTTGCCAGCTTTGCGTTTCGGCATGTCCGAACGATGTACTTCGTCCTTCTACCAAGTTGGAGAATCTTATGCAGCCGGAGATGTCGTATGAGCGCGGTTATTGTCGTCCTGAATGTGTGAAATGTTCTGAAGTCTGCCCAACTGGTGCCATTAAACTGATTACACGAGCTGATAAGTCGGCCATTCAAATCGGTCATGCCGTTACGATCCATAAGAATTGTATTCCGGTGACCGATGGGGTTGAGTGCGGAAACTGCGAGCGGCATTGTCCTACGAAGGCAATTAAGATGATTCCTGTCGATAAGAACAATCCTAACTCTGTCAAGAAGCCGATCGTTAACGAAGAGAAATGTATTGGTTGTGGTGCCTGCGAGAATCTGTGTCCTGCACGTCCGTACAGTGCCATCTATGTAGAAGGACACGAACGTCACCGCGAAGTATAATGTTTAAATAGAGATTGGATATGGAAATACAAGATAAACATAACATCAATCGTCGGGATTTCCTGAAGATTGTAGGAATCAGTACAGCTTCGGCAGCACCGTTATTGTCGGGTTGTTCGTCGGATAAAACGGATGGAGTTGCCGCCGGTCCGTTAGGTGAAGTACCGACTGATAAGATGACCTATCGAACCAGTCCGAAAGGAGAGAAAATCTCCTTGTTAGGATATGGTTGTATGCGCTGGCCGACTATTCCGGCTCCGGAGAAAGGTGGAAATATCATTGATCAGGATGCCGTCAATCGTTTGGTTGATTATGCCATTGCACATGGAGTAAATTACTTCGATACGTCTCCTGTATATGTGCAAGGTTGGTCGGAGAAGTCAACTGGTATTGCCTTGAAGCGTCACCCGCGTGAGAAGCTTATCATTGCAACCAAGTTATCAAACTTCCAGAACTGGACACGCGAGAATTCGATTGCCATGTACAAGCAGTCGCTCAAGGACTTGCAGACCGATTATATTGATTATTATCTGTTGCACTCTATTGGAAATGGTGGTATTGAAACCTTCCGTGCTCGTTATATCGACAACGGAATGTTGGATTACCTGATTGAAGAACGTAAAGCCGGACGTATCCGTAATCTGGGTTTCTCTTTCCATGGAACAGTAGATGTCTTTGATGAAGTGTTGGCGATGCACGACCATGTGCATTGGGATTTTGTACAAATCCAGTTGAATTATGTGGACTGGCGCCATGCTTCCGGACGGAATGTGAATGCCGAATATCTGTATGCTGAACTAGAAAAGCGCAGTATTCCGGCGATTATCATGGAACCGCTGCTGGGCGGACGCTTGTCGAACGTACCGGAGCATATCATGATGCGTCTGAAAGAACGTACGCCACAAAGCAGCGTGGCTTCATGGGCTTTCCGCTTTGCCGGTTCACCGGAAAAGGTATTGACGGTATTGAGCGGAATGACGTATATGGAGCATTTGCAGGATAACATCCGTACGTATTCTCCGTTGGTTCCGTTGTCGGACGAGGAAAAAGATTTCCTGGAAGAAACGGCTCAGCTGATGCTTAAATATCCGACGGTGCCTTGCAACGACTGTAAATACTGTATGCCTTGTCCGTATGGTATCGATATTCCTGCCATTCTACTACATTATAATAAATGTGTGAACGAGGGAAATCTTCCAAAGAGTCAGCAAGACGAGAATTACAAGGAAGCACGTCGGGCTTATCTGGTCGGATACGACCGGAGTGTGCCGAAGCTTCGTCAGGCCAGTCATTGTATCGGTTGTGGCCAGTGTAATTCCCATTGTCCGCAAAGTATCGATATTCCGAAAGAATTGCATCGGATTGACCAGTTTGTAGAGCAGTTGAAGCAAGGAACGCTGTAAGGCAGTAATGCTTTATTGAAAATATTTCTATACCCAATAGGCTAGGATTGAAAGAATCCTAGTGCCTGTTGGGTATTATTTTATAGTTTCAGTCGATTTCTGGGGTCGCTTCGTTCCATTTGCGAGCGCTTTTTACCTGTTGCGGGATCGTAACTGTGCATCGATCCCTTAGAAATCTTTCGTTGTTTTATCCTTTCTGATTTTTGTGTTACTTTTGCATCCGCAGTTAAGAAGAAGAGCGGATATGACAGAGCAAGAGGTAAGGCGATATTTACGGCAGATGAGGGATGATGATTCTCAACTGGCATTGAAGAAATTCTATGATCTTTGTTATGACCGTTTCTATCGGATCGCGTGGTATTATCTGCACGATGATGAAGCCGCACAAGATATTGTGCTGGATGTCTTCTTTCGGATCTGGCAACGCCGTCAGTCTTTACAGGGAATTGCCAATTTGGAGGATTATTTCTTTATTACTGTCCGTAATGCAGCTCTGGCTCGTTTGGAACAGGAAAAGAAACAACCAGAGAAAACAGATCTGACAGCAGACATCTTACCGGATATGGATGATTCACCCGAAGAGATATTGATAGGAGAGGAGTTGTTTGCCCGTTATGTGAAGGCGTTGGACCGCTTGCCTCCACGGTGTCGTGAAGTCTTTATTCGTGTTCGTGAAGACAAGCAATCGTATGCCGAAGTGGCAGCCGCTTTGGATATTAGTGTTCATACGGTAGATGCCCAATTGCAGAAGGCAATCGCACGCCTGCGGGAAATGTTATTCCCGGATGAGTAAATTCTTTTCCTCGGGTTTAAACCAAAGACAGTCTTTCCGAATTTCGAGCGGCATCTCGATGTTATCAGTAAATAACGCTCCTGTACCCAAACCTTGTGGCAGCGGATTCTGGAACGTTGCACACCACTGTGCAATAGTATTCAGTCCGATATTCGATTCAAGGGCAGAAGTAATCCACCAACCAGTCTGTAACCTTTCCGCTTCCCGAATCCATTCTTCCGAGCCACACATCGCTCCGTGGAGAGAAGGCTTCAATATGATATATTGCGGACGGATGGTTTCCAGTAATTCCCGTTTCTGGTCAGGCAAATTGATACCAATCAATTCTTCATCCAAAGCAATTGGAAGCGGAGAAATGGCACAGAGCCGAGCCATTTCTTTCCATTGTCCGGCCCGGATCGGTTGTTCGATGGAGTGTATGTCGAGTTCTGCCAATCGCTTCAGTTTCTCTAAAGCCGTGTCGGGCTGGAAAGCTCCGTTGGCATCCACACGCAGTTCTACTTCCTTTGCCGAGAAATGTTTCCGGATAAAAGCCAACAAGTCGAGTTCTTCCTCAAAGTGTATCGCTCCGATCTTGAGCTTGATGCAGCGGAAACCTGTTTCCATCTTGTTACGGATCTGTTCGAGCATCCGCTCATAGTTGCCCATCCAGATTAATCCGTTAATGGGAATACCGGCTTCACCTCGGGAAAAAGGTGTATTCCACAAAGCCACCGATTGCTGTTCATAATGCCGCAAGGCTGTTTCTAGTCCGAACAGGATGGAAGGATAGGGACGTAATGCCTCTTTATGAATGTATCCGTTTGCCTCCACTTCGCGACAAGCAGCTGTTAATACTTCTTCATAGTTGGGTAAATCGTCACAACTCAACTGAGGCAATGGAGCACATTCGCCCCAACCTTTCCGTTCCGAATACTCATCAGATGAAAGAATGACATACCACACTTTCCGGGTTGTATAAATTCCCCGTGAAGTTCCAGCCGGTTGCTTGAAATGAAGTGTCTTAGGCAATATCTGAATCCGATACATGATCTGTCTCCTCTTATTTGAGTGAATGATAATAATCTTTCAGTTGGCGAACATCTTCCGCTTTATCTGTGAAGACTTCAATAAATTGCGGATGGATTTGCTGTTCGGTTTGCATGAAAGCCGGTAAGGCTTGTTCCAGTTCTTCCATGGAATGAACAGCCTGATAATCGAAGCCCCGTTCTTTTGCCCAACCTTCAGCATGAGTCGTGTGTGTAGCCGTGACGAAACGATGTGTCCGGTTTTCCATCTTCAATCCGGGCAGAGCCTGGAAGATTTCACCACCACCATTATTCAATAATAAGATACGTAAGTTGCCACGCAAATGATTACTCCATAACGCATTCATATCGTAGAAGAAACTTAAATCGCCAATCAAGACGAAGTTGAGCTTATCAGAAATCCAGGCATAACCTAATGCCGTAGATAACGAACCTTCAATCCCACTAGTCCCGCGGTTACAACAAACCTCAACTGTATCAGGAATCTTAAACAATTGGGCATATCGAACCGTTGAACTGTTGGCCAAATGCAGTACAGCATCTTTAGGAAGAGCTTGCAATACTTTCCCTATGGCTGCCATTTCGGAGAAGGCAAAATCTGGCTGTTGGATTTTCTTCGACAGAAATTCCCATTGTTTCGGATATTCACTATTCTTATTGTCGAGCAGATAGGCTATTTTCTCCAGGAACTCAAACGGATCCATTTCGATGACAGTAGTCAGAGAACCGAAAGTATCTGTTACTTTTCCATCAGCTGCCACGTGCCAGTGTTCTTTTGGCGGATGCTTGCGAAGCAATTGTTTCAATCGCTTAGAAACGATATGTCCTCCGTAGGTGATCAGTAAATCAGGAATCAGTTTAAGCTGTTCTTCTTCGGGCAATGAATAGATGATGGCGTCGAAGTTCTTGACCGGAATGCCAGGTATCGTTTGGTTACCTGTGTGTTCCGTCAACCAGGCAAAATGTTTGTAAAGCAGTTTGCATATCTTCCGTTCGAAGAGATAAATCAGATTCATCTGTCCGACCAGCATCATTCGTTTGGGATAAGCATTGAGCCGGGCGATCAGATCATTATATTGCCTATCGTAAATATTTAATCCTTGATATCGGGTGATCATTCTTACTTCAGGAAGCTCTTCTGTTGTGAACTGGAATAAGGGCTCGGAAATCGGAACATTAATATGTACCGGACCTTTTCCATGGTGACTCAATTCCAATAACGCTTCATTGATGAGTCGGTTACAATACCATTCGTCTTCATCCGTTTTAATCTCCGGCAGATTGACAGAACATTTGGACAATGAGCCAAATACTTGCGGTTGTGGAAGCGTTTGTCCATCCATTTGTCCGATCCAGGCACCGGGCCGGTCGGCCGATATAACGACGAGCGGTATTTGCTGATAATATGCTTCCGCTACAGCCGGATGAAGATTCAGTAAAGCTGTTCCAGAAGTGCAACATACGGCAGCTGGTTTTCCGGTACAAAGAGCCAGACCTAAAGCAAAGAAACCGGCACTTCGTTCGTCGGTAACGGCATGGCAGGAAAAGAACGGATGATTGGCAATCGTATGTATAATAGGAGTGTTCCGGCTTCCCGGACAAAGGACTATATTTCGGATCTCGTGTGCTTTCAATAAAGCAACGAGTTGGAGAATGTTCTTTTTATCAGAGTACATAAATAGTTATTCTAAAATATTTCTCATTGTATTCATCTTATCTTCAGTCTCATTCCACTCTTCTTCAAGTTTAGAGGATGCCAGTAATCCTCCTCCGGCAAATAAGGTGTAAGTGTTTGCATGAATATTCATACACCGCAGGTTTACATATAAATCCGTATGTCCGGAAGGAGAGATCCATCCAATGAAACCGGAGTAATAACTGCGGTCATATCCTTCATGTTGAAGGATGAATTGATAGGCATCTTCCTTGGGTAAACCACAAACGGCAGGTGTAGGATGGAGCAGATTGATCAGGTCACCTAATTTTTGATTATCTGGCAAAGTAAAACGGAAATCACTTTTCAAGTGGGCTAATTCGCCTGCCCGTGCAGAATATGGACCTTTTTCCTTTGGTACGATTCCCAATGTTCCTAATTGTCGGCGGATATAAGTAGCAACTAATTGCTGTTCCTGCCAATTCTTCTGGTCCCATGCATGAGGAAGTTTTCCGTTCTTCAGTCGTTGCGTTCCTGCCAAGGCTACCGTTTGCCATTGATTTCCTTCTCCAGCCAGCAGGATTTCAGGTGTACCACCCATCCAAATGCCTGTCAATGGAGTATAACAGAGATAGACATACGAATAAATATAACGTTCACAAGCCTGAAAAAATACTTTTCCGGGTGAGAAACTAGCTGATTTCGGATTTGTCTTAGCCCGTGATAAGACTAGCTTGTCTTGAATACCTCGCAATAATGGTTGCTGGAAAGTATGAAAGCAAACTGTATAATGCGCTTTCTCATTTTCATACGATACTATTTCCGGATAAGCTTGTTGGAAAACTTCGATATCATCTTGCGGAGTTTCCAATATGTCCTTCGGCAAATCCATACAATCCGGTTGGATCAGCACAATAGGATGTTTGTCTGATATGTGGAACGGAGCGATGACAAAACCGCTCCGTCCGTTTAACTCTGTGAATTCATGCAGCAAGTCCGGAGTTCCATAACTCTGCATCCGGAAATGAATGGTTTCATTCCCTGGAATACGCCACAGTGCGAAACTTCGGCCTTGCCGGATGAGTGTATCTATAATATGATAGGATTCTTTTGTTATCATCTCTTTTTCATAACACTGTTTACAACACGGATGGATGAAACCAGTCGGTCTGTTGATGTGAAAATGTCTACATTCCATACGTGCGATGAACGTCCTTTATGGAATATGGTAGCAACAGCTCTGACGGTATCTCCTTCGTGTGCGGACGATATATGGTTTCCGCTGACTTGCATTCCCACGACGATTTCATCGGGTTGCACAATCAGCATCGAACCCAGACCGGCTACTGTTTCGGCCAAAGCCAATGTAGCACCACCATGTAAAATACCAAATGGCTGACGGGTTCGTTCATCAACTGGCATGGTAGCTTCCACCCGTTCTTCCGATGCATACGTATATTGAATGCCTAAATTCCCCATTAACGCATGTTTCCCTCGTGCGTTCAATTGGTCCAACGGAATTTCGGTTGGGCGGATTGCCGATAAGATGGCCTTTTCGATCGCAATGGCCACACCATCTTGCTCGTTGCTGAGAGTCGTAGCTTCCGCGCAGACTTTTACGGAGTCCCTTGCATTTCCCATGGCAATACCCAAGCCGGCCAACTGCAGCATTGGCACGTCGGCGATTCCATCACCAATGGCAATAACTTCTTCCCGCGTCAGTTTCAGCATTTCCATCAACAAAGCCAGCGTGTTACCTTTATCAATGGTTGGAGGAACTACTTCCAAGAAATAATCTTCTGAACGGAAAACATCAGCGACACCGGCCAGTTTCTTTTTCCAGTGATTTTCCAAACCTACCAGTTCAGCTTCATTATCGCTTGCTAGCATACACTTGCAAGGTTTAAAATCAATGGCATTGGGGAAATTTGTCACTTGCCGGATATTCATATTGTTGAGATTCGCTTCTTGCTGTACGTAAGGATCGTCCGCACAGTCTGTAATTAAGGAATTCTCTAAATAAGTAAAGATGGTAAAACCATTTTTCTTGGCTTTCTTGTCTAAATAGGGAATCAATTCCGGATTGATCCGTTTTTCAAACAGCAGATTTCCGGTTTGCATTTCAATGATTTGCGCACCATTATAGGAAATGACGTATCCACCATAGTTATTCAATTCCAATTCTTGGGCTAACGGCAGAATTCCTCCTGTAGGGCGTCCGGAGGCTAATACAATATGTACACCCATCTGCTGTGCTTTCAATATAGCAGACTTTGTGTGAGGTGTTATTTGTTTCTGATCGTTTAATAGAGTCCCATCAACATCGATCACTAATAATTTGTACTTCATAGCCTTTATTTTTAGGGATTATCTGACAAATATAAATAAATTACCGGAAGATTCCTATTGCTTTAGGGATAATTTCAGGAAGTTTTGTATTCGTTGGTTTGTCATTCGGCCACTTCCAGGATGCTTTATTTCTCTTTTGTCATCTTTCTCTTTTTCGTATTCTTCAGCGACGTAGAGTTTTTCGAAGCTTCGGGAAGTACTTTTCTGTCGGCGTAGAGTTTTCCGAAGCTTCGGGAAGTACTTTTCTGTCGGCGCGGAGTTTTCCGAAGTTTCGGGAAGTACTTTTCCGTCGGCGCGGAGTTTTCCGAAGTTTCGGGAAGTACTTTTCTGTCGGCGCGGAGTTTTCCGAAGTTTCGGGAAATGCTTTTCTGTCGGCGCGGAGTTTTCCGAAGCTTCGGGAAGTGCTTTTCCGTCGGCGCGGAAGTTTCCTGCACTTCGTAGGATGTATTTCCCGCAGATAAAAAATTCCCGTTTGCTAGACTTTAATTAATACTTCTTTTGTGAAAGGAGTAATTTCCTTTTGACTGTTGGTCAGCGTACCGTCCAAATCCAATACAAGTAATTTATATTTCATATGGAGTCGTTTTCTGTTTGTTCTTGTTCTGTTGAGTCTCCCAATTGGATGACTTTCCCTTTTTCTTGGATATACTGATATAATTTCCGATAGAACGGATGATGCGACAGGGTAGAAGCATCACCGATAATGATAAGTTTCATTCGGGCACGAGTAATCGCTACATTCATGCGTCGAAGATCGTTGAGAAATCCGATTTGTCCGGCTTCGTTTGCCCGCACTAAACTGATAAGGATTACATCTCTTTCCTGTCCCTGGAAGCCATCAACGGTATGAATTGTGATGAGTTTGCGGAAAGGTTTGAAGAATGCATTCCGTTTGATCAGACTTCGGAGGTAATACACTTGCGCCTTATAGGGTGAAATTACTCCGAAATCAATTTGTTCCTCGAGTACCCGTTCTTTGGATATATTCTCGATATAGACTTGCAACTGAAGAACCAATAGTTCGGCTTCCCGTTTATTGATCCGACTCAGACTTTCTTCCTGCTGATGTTCCAGATATTCGCAACCGGCTGTGTTGGTCCAGACGATCGGCGTATCCCATTCCAGAATACCGCGCTCGCGTACTTCGGGAGCAGCTTTCAACTGGTCATGATAAAACCAGCGGGAAGGGAAACGCATGATGGTTTCGTTCATCCGGTATTGCAGATTAAGTAAAGAAACAACCTCCGGCTTGTTCACCGCAATAGTTTGCATCAAGGTTTGATCTAAGCCTTCCCGGGCGGCTTCTAGGCATTTGATGGTAGGCGGTAATTGCTGATGATCACCAGCCAGCACAACGCGGTCTGCTTTTTCGATGGCAATCCAACAAGCGGCTTCCAATGCCTGAGCTGCTTCATCAATGAAAAGCGTCGTGAAATGATGTGTTGTCAATAACCGATTGGCTGCTCCTACCAGTGTGCAGGCAATAACACGTGCTTCATCAAACAGTTCGGCATCTATCTTCATTTCTAATTCCGTAGCCCGGTATTTCAGGCGCGATAGCCGGTTTCGTTCTGTATCCCGTTCGCTTCGACTTTTCTTACGGAAACCAGCCTGAATCTCACGGATAGCTTTGCGAATGCCCCATAATTCGCTGTAATCGGGGTGGGCTTCGAACCGTCTTTCGTAGGTAAATGAAAGCATCTTGTCATTGACCCGCGTGGGATTGCCGATACGCAATACATTGACGCCGCGGTCTACCAATTTCTCGGCGATCCAATCGACGGCCGTGTTGCTCTGGGCACAAACCATCACCTGATTCTCCCGATGTAAAGTTTCATAAACGGCTTCTACCAGCGTGGTTGTCTTTCCTGTTCCCGGAGGCCCATGAACAATCGCTACATCTTTGGCCGCCAGTACCTGATTGACTGCCGATTCCTGTGACAGATTTAACCAAGGGAAACGAATTGGGAAAAGTTCACGCTTGGCAGCGAGCGACTTTCCTAATAATATATCCCGCAATTCGGCCAGTCGGTTCCCTTTGGCAGAAAGAACTTCCTTCAAAGCAGCAAACATGGCTTTATAACTTGTCTCATCAAAATAAAGCTGGATGCCTAAATCGGTTTCCCCTTGTATCTCTGTCAGGGCAAAAGGTGAAGGCAAAGAAACAACCATCACGTCGTCCTGCACATAACTGATTGTTGAGCTGAAGTTGAAATAGAAGGGTTTTCCGTTGCCGTTGGTCTTGAAGAAACAAACGGGGCGACCATATTCAAAGTTATGTTCAACTTCTTTGTCTTCCCGGCGGGTAATTTCTACAACCAGTTGGTTCAGGGAATTATAATAACTTCTGCCTGTAGTAACCGGATACCAGCAAAGACCCTGTTGGATCTTTTTCCAGATCCCTGCCTTTTCTGCTTGTTCCTGGTACATCTCTTTTTCATACATGTACTCTTTCTGGAGGGCATCCTGTTGCTTTTGCAGATGAATTGTCGGAGTTATAATCTGATTTTGTTGCATAACGGTGCAAAAGTACGACAAGATGGACGAATATACAAATGACAAACCCCTCGATAAAGCCGATGAGCTTTATTGAGGGGTTTCTAAATAGGTGTCTAAAAATTAAATCTGCTTGCAGTATTCAGTCAGTTTTTCAGGAGTAACATTGGCTGCGATGATAACTCCATTTTCGTCAATCAGAAAGTTTCTTAATCCTTTCTCCAGCTTATACTTTCTGAAGACGTCCGACTGCCGCCCTTCCTTTTCGTGCAACTGATTGGTTCCTTCTAGCTTGTCTGTAGCTACAGTTGCTTCGAAAACCGATGTTTTCTCATCCAGTGAGATGGAATACATGGCCAAGTTACCGGAAGTGGCATTCCACTTGTTTACTTCATTCCATAACCGGATGTTACGAGCTCTGGATTCTGCATCATAGGCAGCCCAGAAATTAATCAAGGTGTAATGTCCGGCCTGGTCTTGAAAATGAATTTCTGTTTCATTTTCATTCAACACTATTCTCGGTGCAAGGTCACCCGGGTTCGCACCCTCAGTAGGCTTTGCGTCTTTCGTATCAGCCGCGATTCCGAAGAACAAGACTGATCCTACGAGAAGATAGGCTTTTAATTTCATATTTTAAATATTACGTTAGACATAACCGGCGTAGGCAGGTTTTTCTTCCCTTGCCGCAGCATCTTTATCCCTAAACATACTGGCCGGCTCCTGATTCTCAGGAAAAGATGAGTAGCTGCTTTCGCTAAAGACAACTGGTCTCATACTTGATTTCGGCTGCAAAGATACGAGTTAATTCCTTATCTTCTCTTGCTTTATATCAATTTTCGACAAATTGACAAACTTTTTTATATGTTATTTAGCTGAAAAATGGGCCGTTTTGCATCTTTTATCATACGCTCGAAAGGGCTTGAAAAGGTCTTTTCCCCTTTTTGTTTGCTTCAATCGTTCAGTGGAAACATAATTTCTTTTATCTTTCGGAGAATAAATCATACGATGAGACGAAATACTTAAAATATTTTAATAAAACGATGGCTACTTATTCGATAACAACCTTGGTAGAGAATTGTGTTTACAACCGTAAGCTGGAAGCGGAACACGGTTTGTCTTTGTATGTGCGAACACCCGAGAAACGGATTTTGTTTGATACCGGACAAAGTGATTTGCTACTTCGAAATGCGACCTTATTGCATATCGACTTAAAGGCGGTGGATGCGTTGGTCCTTTCACACGGGCATAGTGATCATACCGGTGGACTTCGGGCTTTTCTGGCAGAGAATGACCGGGCAACTATCTTTTGTAAGCGGGATGCCTTGAACCGGAAGTTTAAGAAAGAACGGGAGAATGGATTGCTGGATGCTTCGTCGCTCGATCTGAGCCGCTTTTGTTTTGTAGACGAGGTAACTGAGATTTATCCAGGCATAGTGCTTTGTCCGGATATTCCACTTTGTCAAAAGGAAGATACGCATTTTGATCATTTCTTTACCGAAGTGAACGGTCAGCGTATTCCCGATACGTTTACAGACGAATTGGCTGTTTTTTTACTCACAGATACGACTTATTCAGTGTTGAGTGCCTGTTCGCATCGCGGTATAACGAATGTATTGCGGCAAGGAGAAGCATTCTTCCCGACGCGCCACTTGGATACTTTGATCGGAGGATTCCATATTCATACGGCAGGAGAAGAGAAATATCAGGTCATTGCCCGTAGTCTGGCTGGAAAACATCCGCGGCAATTGGGTATTTGTCATTGCACCGGTGTAGATCAGTTTGCCCGTTTTTGTCAGGATTTCACTGAATCTGCCTTTTATAACCATGTTGGGTGTAAGACGGAAATAGGGTAGCGGATTTCCTGTCCATTCTATAAATAAAGGTAATTCTCGTTTATTTTTTACCGTTTCACCCTTGTGGAACGATCTCTTCACCCCTGTGGAACGATCGTTCCACCTATGTGAGACGATCGAATCACCCGGGTGAAACGATAAAAGATATACATAAATGACCGTTATTATCAATTAGATTAGGGTATAATTCTCTTTGTTTCTGAAAAATGTTCACAGGTTTGTGAATATGTGGATTGTTGCTTATATTTGCAAATTAGCTGAATTATTATGGTGATAAATTTGTCGAATCATTATAAATAAAAAGCTATATGATTACATTAAAAGGTGTCGATCCAAGAATGATTGCTAATAACTTGACACCCTCTGAGGTAACACTTGTTACATTCAAAAGACTAAGTGTAGATGTTATATAAATTCCGATATGGCTGGTTCTTCATTTTACTACTCGTTTTGTGGAGTTGTAAATTGGATTCTAAGAAAGAATCGGCTGAAATGATTTACGAAGTAGCAGTATTGCGCGGTCCGTCAGCGATAGCCTTTGCGCAATGGATGGAAAAAGAGCCGGTATTAAAAGGGAAGAAAATGCAGGTGAAAGTCTTGGATTCGCCCGAACAGATGCAGGCTTTATTAGTGAAAGGTGAGGCTGATATAGCGGTTTTGCCGATGATTTCGGCTGCTAACCTATATAATAAAGGTATTCGTTATCCTTTATTAGGTTGTCCGATTTGGGGAACCTTGTATTTAGTAGGGCGCAATCATATTGTGTCGCCAGTCTATTTGTTCGGTGCCGGGACAACGCCCGATATACTCGCCCGTTATTATCTGGAGCAAAAAGGTTCTTATGCGTATGACTATTCGTTTGCGACGGCTCGTGAAGTCCTGTTGTCATTGCAGACGGATAAAGTGCAGACGGCCGTATTGAGTGAACCTTTTCTGTCGATGGCATTGGAACAGGATTCCACGCTTCAGATTCTGGCAGACTTGAATCGTCCGGATTCTTTGTCGTATGGTTTTCCGCAGACGGCGGTGGTTTGCCGGGAATCTTTGTTGGCATTAAAAGATTCCATTCAGACTCTTCTGGATCAGTCCTGCCGTTTTGCACAGGAAAAACCGGAAGAGGCGATCCGCATATTGGAAAACAGACGTGTATTCGGTAATCGAATGCTTTCGCCTTCCACCATCGAGCGTTGTCGTATCCGTTATATCCCGGCCACAGATTGCCGTGAAGAAGTAGGGCATTTCCTGAAACTGATGAATCATTACGAGCCTCGTTCGACAGGCGGCCGGTTACCCGACTCAACCTTTATTCCTTAAATGATGTATGAAACGCATTGTACTGACTTGTTTGTCTATCTTGTTGATACCCGTTGCCTGGCAGTTGCTTTCGTGGCAGATGGCACAACCGCAACTGATTCCTTCGTTCCCGGATCTGATCCGTGCATTGCTTCGGTTGGTTTATTCACCCGGATTTCTTGTCAGTATAGGGACGACATTACTGCGGGCATGCGCCGGCTTGCTGCTTTCTCTGGCAGCTGCATCCATAACGGCCTTTCTGTTGAATCGATCGGAAGCAATACGGTTCTTGTTTATGCCTTGGTTGTCGTTACTTCGCTCTGTACCGGTCATCTCTTTCATCCTGTTGGCATTGATATTCTTGAACCCGGAAATGATTCCTTTGCTGATCGCTTTTCTGACAATGTATCCGTTGCTGACTGAAAACCTGCTGAAAGGTTTGATGAACCGGCGGGATTCTTGGAAGATACTTGCCCGGCAATTTCACCTGAATGCCTGGAATCGTTTGTTTCAGATTAACTATCCGCAACTGAAGCCCTATCTTTTCAGTGGATTGGCTTCGGCCGTGGGCTTTGGTTGGCGGGCCATCATTATGGGAGAAGTCTTGTCGCAATGTGTGGATGGCATCGGGAAACGAATGAAAGAAGCGCAAGTCTTTATTGATGTTCCGGAACTGATCGCTTGGACTTTGGTAGCAATTGTCTTGAGTTGGTTGACCGACAAGTTGATTTCTCGTTTATCAGACTGGCAGCCTTCCGTTCGTTATCGTCATTCGGCTGTAGAGTTACAGGCTGTTTCACTTCAGCCTAGCGATATATGTTTGACGGATGTCTCTTATTCCTATGGAGTACATCACATGAATGTCGTCCTGAAAGCCGGAAAGATATATGCACTTTCGGCTCCGTCGGGGCAAGGAAAAACGACATTGCTGCAACTTCTCAACGGAACTTTGAGGCCTACCGGTGGAGAAATCTCCTGTTTACCCGGGCAGACCGCCAATCTCTTTCAGGAACCGACATTGCTTCCACAACTGACGGCAAAGGAGAATATCATGCTTGGTGGCTCAGCTTATTACGATCGGGCAATCTTGGAACAGCAATCACTCCGGCTGCTGGCAGCTTTTCAGTTGGAAAAGCAGGCCGAGATGTTTCCGGCTGCTTTGAGTTATGGGCAACAGCAACGGGTTGCTTTGGCAAGGGCGTTAATGTTCCCGGCCGGATTGCTGTTGCTGGACGAACCTTTCAACGGTTTGGATGTGGAGCTTCGGCAGTTAGTTGCTCGTTTCCTGGTGGAATGGCAGCAGGAAAAACAGGCAACAGTCGTTTTCTCGTCGCATCATGCCGATGAGATCAAGGCCATGAATGCCGAAGTGATTACGTTGTAAGCTTGCATATCCACAGGATTTTCGTTTCTTTTGCAGGTCAATTCTGAAATCATATCAATATGGAAATAATATATCCGGATTTAATAGCCAAAGCACTTCAGTTACCACTTCCGCAGGTACGGAATACAATCGGACTGCTGGAGTCGGGAGCTACTATTCCGTTTATCAGCCGCTACCGGAAGGAAAGAACCGGCGGACTGAATGAAGTACAAATAACGGACGTCAAGAACTGGTTGGATAAACTGACGGAACTGAAGGCCCGGAAAGACACGATCCTGAATGCGCTGGAGAAACAGGAAAAGCTGACGCCTGAACTGAAGGCACGCATCGAGGCATCGTGGGACAGCAACGAGATTGAAGATATTTATCTGCCGTATAAACCCAAGCGGGTGACGCGGGCAGAAATGGCACGGAAGAAAGGACTGGAACCGTTGGCCAAGCTGATTGCTGCCCAACGGGAGCCTTTCTTATCGGGACGCGTGCCGGCCTTTGTGCAGGGCGAGGTGAAAGACGAAGAAGATGCCTTGTCGGGCGCGCGGGATATCATTGCCGAATGGGTAAACGAGAACGAGCGGACGCGTAATCAGGTGCGTTTTGCTTTCCGCCAGGCGGTTATTTCAGCGAAAGTCATCAAAGGAAAAGAAGAGGAAGGTGCGAAATATCGGAATTATTTCCAGTTCGAAGAGAAACTTTCGCGGTGTCAGTCGCATCGGCTGCTGGCAGTACGGAGAGGCGAGGAGGAAGGTTTCTTACGGGTTTCGATTACGCCGGCAGATGACGATGCCTGTCTCGAATCCTTATACAGGCAGTATAAACGGAATAATGGCGCCTGTTGGGAACAATTCCAATTGGCGATTGATGATGCCTATAAGCGTTTGCTCAAACCTTCCATCGAATCGGAGTTTGCCAAAAGCAGCAAACTGAAAGCCGATGAAGAAGCGATCCGAGTCTTTGCCGATAATCTCCGGCAGTTACTACTGGCTCCGCCTTTAGGGCAGAAGCGAGTCTTGGGTATTGATCCGGGTTATCGCACGGGTTGTAAGGTGGTTTGTCTGGATGCACAGGGAAATCTGTTGCACAATGAAACGATTTACCCGCATCCGCCCAAGAATGAACGGAAGAAGGCCGAGATCAAAATTCAGCATTTGGTGGAGGCTTATAATATAGATGCTATCTCAATTGGTAATGGAACTGCCAGCCGGGAAACAGAAGAATTTATTACCAACATCCGATATACCAAGCCGGTCAAGGTCTTTGTCGTCAGTGAAGATGGAGCTTCTGTCTATTCCGCTTCGGCCGTGGCGCGGGCCGAATTTCCAGAATACGACGTAACGGTGCGTGGTGCCGTCAGCATCGGTCGCCGTTTGATGGATCCTTTAGCTGAGTTGGTCAAGATTGATCCGAAAAGTATAGGTGTCGGTCAATACCAGCATGCCGTGGATCAGACGTTACTGAAGAAGAGTTTGGATCAGACGGTCGAGAGCTGTGTCAATCTGGTTGGGGTAAATGTAAATACAGCAAGCAAAGAATTGTTGACGTACATTTCCGGTTTAGGACCTGTCTTGGCGCAGAATATTGTACAGTATCGGGCAGAGAATGGTCCGTTTGTTTGCCGGAAAGATTTGAAGAAGGTACCACGACTAGGTGAAAAGGCTTTCGAACAATGTGCCGGTTTCCTGCGTATTCCCAATGGAAGTAACCCGCTGGATAATTCGGCTGTCCATCCGGAAAGTTATCCGGTAGTAGAAAAGATGGCAGCAGACTTGCATTGTACGGTCGGAGAGCTGATGAAACGGAAAGAATTGAAGCAGCAAATCCGTCTGGAACAGTATCAGACGGATCAGATCGGTATGCCAACCTTGCAGGATATCATGAAGGAACTGGACAAGCCGGGACGTGATCCGCGTAGTGAAATCCAGGAATTCAGCTTTAATCCGGATATTCATACCATCGACGACTTGCAGGAAGGCATGATATTGCCGGGCATTGTGACGAATATTACCAATTTTGGTTGTTTTGTTGATGTAGGAATCAAGGAAAACGGACTGGTTCACATCTCGGAACTGGCAGACCGTTTCGTGAGTAATCCGGCAGATGTCGTTTCTATTCATCAGCATGTACAAGTAAGAGTATTAAGTATCGATACAACCCGGAAACGGGTACAATTATCCATGAAAGGAATTGAATCATGAAAGAGAAAATAAACAAGACGAATGTGGCTCGTTTGCTTGATAAGGCAAAAGTGGCCTATAAACTGGTGCCTTATGAAGTGGATGAAAATGATCTGAGTGCAACGCATGTGGCAGAACAGTTAGGTGAAGATGTCAGTCAGGTGTTCAAGACGCTGGTATTGCGTGGCGACAAGAGTGGTTATTTTGTCTGTGTAATACCGGGAGCCGCCGAAGTCAACTTGAAGAAGGCTGCCAAGGTCTCCGGTAACAAGAGTTGTGAGATGATTCACGTGAAGGAGTTATTGCCACTGACAGGTTATATCCGTGGCGGTTGTTCTCCGATTGGAATGAAGAAGCATTTCCCCACTTATATTCAGGAATCAGCAACCGAATTCGAACATATTTATGTCAGTGCCGGGCAACGTGGCCTGCAAGTCTGTCTTTCTCCGACTGATTTGATCCGCGAAGCACGGGCCGAAGTGGCTGATCTGATCGGTTGAAAAGTAAAGCTTCTGCGTCGATCAGAAGGGCCAAAAATAGAAAAGTGAAGCTTCTGCGTCGATCAGAAGGGCCAAAAATAGAAAAGTGGAGCTTCTGCGTCGATCAGAAGGGCCAAAAATAGAAAAGTGAAGCTTCTGCGTCGATCAGAAGGGCCAAAAATAGAAAAGTGGAGCTTCTGCGTCGATCAGAAAGGCCAAAAATAGAAAAGTAAGGTTTTCGCATTTGTCGGAAGCCTTATTTTTCTATTTTGAATCTCATGATGGTAATCGAAGAAGGCGGAAACTTGTACGTCTTGGGAATACCCATGGTAAAAGTTGTCTTCTTCTTCTCCGGTTTGATCCGATCCGGTTTCTCAAAGGTGTTGCTTGTTTCCGGTTCGCCAGCCAGTTCGATGATATCTACGGCATCTTCCACCGATAATCCTTGGATGTTCAACTCGGCTTTTTCTTCATGTCGGGTTGTATTGACGACTTTAAGATATAAACAGTTATTCTTCTTGTCGAGCGTAGCTACCGAAGCTAATGATGGATAAGGACGCATACCGGCTTTCTGTACCAATACTTCGTTTACATAACAGAAGATCGAATCCTTTTGACAACGGATACGGACATCATAGTCGGTATTATTGACCAAAGGTTGCTTGACCGTTGTAGCCAATGTATCGGTTACGTTCCCACTTTGATGGTATAGCCGGGCATAACCATCGCCCAAGGTGAAACTGATATAATCCTGCTGTTCGCGAAGGCAACCGTTATTGCGGACACGGAACTGGATCAGTTCGCTGCCCTTCGTTCTGCGGATATGCGAAGTAAACTCGTAGTCGCTGGCTGTCGAATCGCCCAACAAGACATAATTCCATCGGTTGGGAACCGGTGTTAATATACCGGAAGATATTCCCCAGTTACCACCCAAAATCCGTCCTTCTTCTACCGGTTTTCCATCAATCATTACCTGATTCATCTCATAACAGTTGTCGAACATATACACTGAAGCGAATCCGTTGGTAATCGTTGGGCGCAGATAGGTTTCAACCTGGGAAGGAATCACCTCGTCTCCGCGGTATTTATTGAACAGCATCCACATATAATAAGAAGGAGAGAGCACGATCTGATGGTTATTGAAAAGGATCATCGGCCAGCGTTCCTTGGTGTAATCGGCGTTTCCCAATACTGGAGAATAGGCAATACGCGCCATCATGTCCGGATAGTTCTCAATTCCAATCAGGAAACAGGCTTCGGCGATGGCTGATGACATGGTCCGGGCTTCCGACGATTGCATGTTCCCGAATTCACCCACGAAGGTATTTTCCCATTCATATCGGCTTTTGACCGTTTCGTACCGGCTCTGGTTGGAAAGGAAGAACGAGTTTTTCCCGTTGAAGTGTATGTCATGCCATTCACTTCGTGGTTGGCGGCCAACCAGGCGATTACTGATGACGGTAATCTCCGGCCATTTCTCTTTGATGGCTTTTCGGAACAGTTCGAAGCGTTTGGTATATTCATGTCCGTAGTTCTCGCTTCCGATCTCCACATATTTTAAGTGGAAAGGCTTCGGATGTCCATTCTTGGCACGCAATGCTCCCAACACAGAGTCCGTTGGATAATTGGCATATCCGATAGCATCCAGTGCTTCCTGTACCAGCTTGTCCATTTCTGTAATAGATTCATAACGCGGACGCCGGCTCATATTCGTGATACCACTGTTGATCACATAGATCGGTTCTGCTCCCAAATCTTCACACAACTGCAGGTATTCGTGATAACCGGTGCCGTTGGTTGTTCCGTATCCCCAGACATTCCAGAAGTGTTTGCGCTCGGCAATGTTACCCAACGTTTCTTTCCAGACTGGAAAAGTCCCTGCTGTGTATCCTTCAACGAAAGCACCTCCGGGGAAACGTACGAAGCGAGGTTGCAGCTTGGCAATGGCTTCCATAATATCCTGCCGCTGTCCGTTGGGGCGGCCTTTCCAGGTCTCCGGGAACAATGACACGACATCCAGCCAGAACGTCTGACTACTGTCTGACGAGAAAGTCAGGATTGCCTTGTTGCTCGTAGCATTGGCTGTAAAGGTATGCCGGTATTTCTTCCATTCGTAATGAGGCGTTACCGTAAAGACATCACTCAATATCCGGTTTCCGATGGAATCTTCCAAAGCGATATGCAAATTCTTCGGATAAACCGAACCGCCTTTCAGGTAAAAGGAAAGCTGATAGGTTTGCCCTTGCTGGATAGCCAGACCGTTATAGCCTTCAGCCACGACGCCGCCCCGACCATTCTGTGCTGAAGTGGCAATCGAAACAATCAGTGAGCGTTTGTTCTTCTCGTTCAACAACTCTTTCGCATCCGGATAAATCCATGTATTGGTGGATAAAGGTCTCCAGCCGGGAAGCGAATCCAAACGCATAAACGGCATGTCATAGCCATTCGGAGTCGTAATTACCCGGCGGCGGGCATCATACGGGCAGTTCAAAGGCGGAATTCCATCTTCAAAGCTCCGGTTTTGTATCATCTCGGCATACAGACCTCCATCAATGGCATGATTGATTTCCTCCAATGTAATGCCGTATAAATCCGGATTGACGGTTTGGATGGTACCTTCCGCATCAATATGTATAACTGAAGTCACCGGCGTTTCCTGCTGGCAGGAGATCAACCCGCCGACCAACAACGAAATCATCCATAACTTCAAGAAAATAATCGCTTGCTTCATTCTTGTAAAGAACTTCTCTGAATTTGGGTGCAAATTTAGAGATTTTCGGTGGAATAATTTCCAATAAAAATAAAGGAGGAAAACAAAATTAGTCTTCCTCCCTCATAATTAGTGTGGATCTTTTTTACAAATAAGAAATTGTTAATATCCTAACTTTCGTTTTGGGGTGATGTTATCTTGAGGCGTTTTCTCTTTAATTTCATCATCTTCAATGATCTTGTTTATTTTTAAATCCCGAATAAGAGCCTCCTTGTTAATTTGTACAATGGCATAAACTTTGAAAAGTCCACTTTCATCTTTTGTTGGCTCTCCTTCCAATTGTGAGCCAATAACAAACCCTTTATATTTATTCGCCAAGAACTTTTCAACATAATATTTATTTTCTTTTTCGATAAGTGGCGTTCCGATATTGAAATCATCAATGCCAAATCCCTCTACTCCATTATAAAACAAAGTATAGAATAATGCTTTGGCCGCTATATCTTCGGCTTCTTTCTTTTTTTCTGCTTGAGTTTCAACTCGGAAAGTTGCCTTACCTTTATCCTCTTCAACTAATTCTGCCATTGCGGCATATTGCTGAGCGAAAGAAAAGGACGAGAAAAACACAAAAAAGAAAGTCAAAATTGGAAATAAATGTTTCATGCTTAATGCCCTGATTATTCAACAATTTCTTTTGCGTCTTTTACCAAACCTCTAAAGAAGTTTTTGTCTTCTTTGGATTGTACGCTCATTTCGTTACCTTCGGCAAAATATTTACTAATGTCTTGTCCGCCTTTATTTACTTTGCATAAGGTCATTTTCCCACTGACAACTTCTTTCGCCAGTAATGAGCCAATATTTTTCTGAATTTTCTCTCCTGCTATGTCTAAAGAAACAAACACATCAAATGCTTGCCCTTCTTGTACTCCTTGGTCACTACCAATAGAAATATAGACAGTTTTTGCTTCATTCTTTTTACCGTACGAATCAATAGCTTTGACAAGTGCAGTCATTTTAAAGTTATTATCAACGAAACCTCCCATTTCTTTTACGGCTTTGCCCAAGGCATTGGTGATAGCATCTGATTCCGAATCACCCGTATACCATGTATTATCAAATGTCTCTGTTGTTTTGATTGTTCCATCAGCACCATCAACAACCGTTAACGTATAATTCGCAGTACATTCATAAGAAACATTTCCTTCTTTGTCCGTTTTTTTCATTACATTCAATGTGTTAAAATGACCTTTCAGAATATAATCTACGCCCTTTTCATACATTGCTTTATAACGTGCTTGATCATCTTTAGGAAGTTCTCCAAAAGTAGCTTGATCAATGAGATTCACGCGATCTGTTTCCATAATGCCTGCAATGATATTATTACGCAGATTCGTTACCCAGTTTGTACCAATTTTCGAGTTGTACGAAAACTCTTCTACACAAACACCTTTCTTTTGAGCGAAAGCATTACCCATACATAGAAGGGTAATAACCACTAATGACATTAATTTTTTCATTTTGATTATAACTTTAAGTAAAACATTAATATAAATAGTATTATTCCTTATCTGTAACTAGTCTTAAACCTATACTAGCTTTCACCTCTTTAGGGCGAGAGTAATTGCGAGTATAAACTTTATGAAAATTTTCTTCCATATCGAAACCTCCTCCACGATGAATACGTTGTACGCCACGTTCAGCGCCTTTTGGATTAAACACTTTTCGTGCCTCATATCGTCCTAACCAATCCTGACACCATTCAGAAACGTTTCCAGACATATCATGTATGCCAAGAGCATTCGGTTTTAGTGAAGCTACGGGATAAAGATTTCCTTGACGAGAAACCTGAGATAAAGAATTGCTTCCCGCAAAATTCGTTCCCTCTTGATGGTTTCCTCCTTTAGCGGCATATTCCCATTCGGCTTCTGTTGGTAAACGAAATGACTTTCCAGTAATTTCATTCAACTTAGTGATAAAGGCTTGGCAATCTTCCCAACTTATATTGTTTACCGGAAGGTTGTCCCCTTGCACTGTAGACGGATTATTGCCCATTATGGTTTTCCACAAAGCTTGTGTTACTTCCGTTCGACCAATACTGAAACTTTTTACATTCACTTCATGAATTGGATGTTCATAACTAAACGAACCACTTGGTTTCTCCGAAGAACCCATATAAAATGAACCTCCTTGTACATTGATCATCTCATAAGAAATACCTTTATATGAAAAAGTACCTTCTTGATACATTTGGACAAAAACCGGACGCTGTTTGATACCATCGCCCACTTTCACTTCTATCTTGGTTTTCTCTTCGTTGTAACCCTTTTTACGAAGGACGAGATTATGTTCTCCATTAGTCAATTCAACAGTACAAGGGGTAACACCGAAGCTAATATCATCAATAAAAACTTCCGCTCCTTCAACATTACTTTCAATTCGTACCTCCGCCGCAGGAAGGTTCATGTCACTGCGTTCGAGGACAAGTCGATAAGTTGTTTTTTGCGCAAGCATCTCAGGGAAAACATATAGTAAGGAAGGATAATTAGCATGACTTATGGTAAGACGCTTGCTTCCGTTTGTCATATAAACCCAATATTCGTTGCCTTTATGACATACACTGTCTACATTCCCTTCAAAAATAACATCTTTCAACCCAATAACAGAGACTTTGACTAAAGCACAAGGTTCACCCACATCGTCTTTTACAATGTTAGAACGAGCCTCTATATCCATCAATGCTTTCTCAAAAGATTTAACACTCAATTCTTGCGCTTGTGATGTTATGAAAAAGAACAAACTAATAGATAGAATAATATTTTTCATGACGAATTTTCATTTAAGGTAAATCAAAGTCATTTAATGAGAAAATATCCTGTTCTGGAAGTGGTTTAGTTTTTCCTTCATCCAAATAAACAGGTTGCCAAGTGCGTACATGAATTTGCGGATGATCTTCATCTTTAAAATCCCAAAGAAGAAAAACATACCCTTCATCACTATAAGTAGAAGAACGCCAATCTTGACGTACAGTTACACCATAAAAATGCGATTTTGACCTGACACCACTACGTTTTACTTTAATATCTGAAAACTCCACATTTATATACTGATTTTTTTTGAAAACACTTTCTAAACTATTCAAATACTGTTCTCTATTTTTAACCTCATATTCTACTTTAGGAACACTAATTTCATTAGGTACAGATTTTATTACTTTTCCTGTAATAATTAAGGCGTCATCACTAAAAAGTTGTCTTAAGTAGACGATGTCTTTTTTATTATATGCTGTTCTAAACTGTTCCACAAATTGAAGAACCATCATCCGTCTTTCTAAATCATCTAATTCCATTCCTTTCTCCATTATTTCTTTATACTGATTGATTCCAATTGCAATGGAGAAGTCTGAAATATTTCCTTGCAGATCGAAACAAAGAACCGCTTCTTGATAAAGTTCATCATTGTAACTACTTTCAAGAGGTTTCATCATCAATGGAATGTTACGGATTTGGTATTCTCTTACATTTCCATTACTACTGTGAAGATTTAGACAACGTTCTACAATTTCACTTTCTTCACAGCAAAAAGGGGTCCCTTCCCACAACATCGTAAGATTCTCTTTCGCATCAGAGGTAATTCCGATGCCTGTGAAATTCAGATCCCGCCCTACAGCTTGTGCATTATTTATTTCAGTGAGCAATTTAGAGGCATTACTTTCCATTTGCTGCTTCAAGGAAGTATTATAAATCCCGTCAGTAATTTCCAATCTAACCGATTCTGCCCTTACAGCCGAAAGGCAAAAGAGACTTAGGCAAAAAATAAACATTGTATGTTTAAGAAATATCTTCATCATAATTTTATAATTTATAGATTAATACATCGTAAACCAAAGAGCTCCTCGTCCGCTGTAATTGGACAAAGAATCGTCTTTTCCTGTCTTGATATTTTTTCGAATGTCTTTACCTGGAGCCAATACAGCTTCAATCATTCCTTCACGATTGTAAATCAAAAGGTAACTTTGATTTCCATCTTTCATAGTACTGTATTTTCCATATTCTTTTATGATACCTTTTGATTTCAAATCAACAAAGCAATCACGTGCTTCGCTGAATTGTATTAATGACGCAATGCGTTGTAAAGCTTCTTCCTTTGGAGAAAGGGAAGGTGTAGTAGTAACGGTTACAGGTTGCGCATCGCCGCTAACCTCCAATTGAGGTTGTTCTTGTGCGTTTTCTTCACGGTCTATAGTAATGGTATTATCAGCATCATTTATAGGTATGACATCCGATTTCTTTACATATAGGAAAACACGGAACATGGTTCCTCGTTTCATATCAAGACTTTCTACATTGTTTTTGATTTCACGCACAACGACATTTTCTGCGCTTTTTAATTTCTTTTTTTCTGACGCATAACGCTCAACTTCCAATTCCAACAATTCCAAAGCAGTCTCCTTTGCTTCTTCTTGCGTTTTCATAGTCGCTTCTCCATATAAATAAGAACGGCTGCGTTTAATATCGTTAATTTGTTCCGCTACCGACTTTTGGGCAAATAACGAAATTGTACCCAAAAGTAGTAAGGTTGCTACTGCAATAATTTTTTTCATTCTTTTTTGTGCTTTTGTGAGTTCTTTAAATCTTCATATAAATCTTTTATCGATCCAGTAGGGATAAAGGCGTGCCATTTGGCATATACCGTTCCTTCAGACTTTCCAAAATCGTCAAGCAATAGACGTATCCTTAATAGGTGGTTGTAACCATATTTTTCATTGCGCATAATACAAATACCACTGAGTGAACGATCTGTCAATGTTGTTATTCCAAAATAAGGTTGGCAACCTTCCGATAGGCAGAACGACAGCCATTGTCGTAGTGGACAACAAAAATCCTCCTGTTTGTTACCAAATTTCATAAGTTGGCACTCAAGTATAAATTTACTTTCCACCTCGGGGCACAACATAACATTAAACGCACTTTCTACAGGATACGCCCTATCCCAAACAGCATGTAACTGCCCATTTTTGTCAGGCAAATAAAATGTGTTGGAGTTCAATTGCTCCAAAATATAATAATCTCCTTCCCTAACAAAAAAAACGTCTTTCCAATACCCTTCTTGCTTGAAATCTTCATCCAATAAAATTCTTGTTTCCTTATGCGTTAATACTCGATTCTTTAATCGATCCTCCAATTCCACTAAATCAGCTCCAGCTATCAATTGATATTTTATAGGAAAGGATAAGGAACAAACAACCGTATCAGCCTGTAACCATGATACCCGATATCGTTTTCCTGATAAATTTTCAGTTACAACTTTATCAAGTTGTCGCAAAGAAGGAAACAAATCCCAATTACCGGCATCAAAAATGATATCATCCTCTTTAATTTGCTGTCCTATTGATTTTATTCGTTCAAAAGGAAGACAGATTGACAGATAATAACGTTCTAAAAAATCATATATCAAAGAAGGACACTGGACAATTCCTTCATGAAACAGCGTTGCCCCAATATGCTCCACTTCATTTCTTTGATTGACACGGATAGTTAAAGGCAAATCTTTGTAAGAATATTGTCGATGTGTACCCGGAGATAAACTATCAAAAGGTACTTCCGGTATTGACTTTGCCATCTGTTCCAGCGACTGTGAGCCAAAACTATTCTGGGCACCCAAAGCTGGGACCAAGAACAGCAGGTAGCTGCAGAGCCACCTGCCTACAAGATGATGATATGGAACAACTTCACGCATATTAATAATCCGCCGCTGATTTACCGATATTCAAGAATGATTGTGAACCATCTGTGCGGTGTAGCTGTCCCATCTCCAAATGACCATTATTATATTTGCCTGAAACGTAATCACCTTTCTCTGCATACCGTTTTTGAGGATCACGAGCTTCGATAAGTGTACGCCGCTTGTATGTCATGATACCTTTACCATGTGGCTTCCCGTCTTTAGTTTCACCATCATAGATAGCATAACCTAAATCTAGTTCTCCTTCCTTGGCAACAATATCATGATTCCCATTATTATCGGTTTTCTCCCCTTCATGTTGGACTTTTCCTCCTTCTTCGCCATTAGGATTTTGTTCTACAATAGTAGTATCAACTTTGGTACTATCAGGGTGTAAAGGGATATCTTCTCCTGCCGTTTTTGAATTTGAAAGAGAGAAATAGCCAATACCACATCCCAAAGCAGCTATTCCTACGATACCCAAAACTATTTTCTTCCAGTCTAGACCACTTTTAACTTCAACCAACATGTTTTTGTGGCAACAGGGACATTCCATTTTGTCTCCAGGCATCAATTCTATAATCTTCTTGGGTTTGGCATCTGCATATTCTGGGCAGTTACCAATGTTCATGCAATAATATTTTTTACTTAGATTCGCCATATTATAATATGTATAAGATTAAACTTGAGGTTTATATGACATTAATATTTTTATCGCACTTTCAGTCCAACGTACGAACTCATTATATTTACTTTTAGGTGTGGGATTTTCTGTTTTTATGACTTTCCCTACAATACTCATGAGTTCCTGCTGTAACTCTTTTTTCTTCGTTTCAACTAATCGATGGCTGCTGCAATCAATTTCACTAAAAGCATCTTCCATGATTGTCTCAAACATTTTCTTTAACGATTTGTGTTTTTCACTCATTAAATGATCATCGTAAGGAATATCAATAAAGCGCGTTTTCCCCCATGGTGAAATAGTTGAATTCCCAAAGAAATCCTTTTCGCCCATTTCTCCATATTCTCCGGAATCTTCATCAAATTGTATTTTACCCAATCCTAAATCTAAAATAAGATAAGGCACATACAAATCTCGAATTTCCGCAGGGGAGGCCGCTTGCTTTACAAACAAATCGCGATAATCTTTAGCTTCATTTTCTGTATGAAGAACAATTCGATTATTCGGTTCAAGAGTAATTTGATGTTCATATTCTGCCTTCAACATTTGTAAAGCCGAAATGGCACGCATCGGATAACCATTGACTACCCCCATAAGTAATATCTCATTAGGATTTTGTCCGTTCATGCCAACAGTAACAGACCCACTGAAACCGCCTCCAATCGCATTCTCCAATTTCTGTTTTAAGGTTTCAGCGAATTCGATTAATTCAGGTGCTTCTGTCTTAGGCAGAGTGACAATTATGCGTTGTGTTTTGATATTTTGATTAACAATTGAAGGTTGATTATTGGGAACATTCATCTGTATCTCATTCATATTGACTTCGGAGAAAAATCCGCTTGCAACAATTAAATTCTCTGCAAACTGTCTCAACTCATTATCCTTGCCATCAAACTTATGTTGTAACCTTGATAAGATAGGAACTCCCAACACCTTATTTTGTTTTTCCGTACAGAACTCATCGTGATAGGTCAGTATTTTCGGATAAACTTCTTCCAATAGAATATTCGTCAAACGAGAAACGTTCATGAGGTTTACTGATTTAAATTGTCCATCACTTTGTAAAGCCTCGACAATACAAGTACGAACCTTCATCCCGACCTCGTTCATTTTTTTGCTATCTGTCAAAATCCGATTTTCCAACCCAAGTAGTTTGGATCGGTCATAATATTCAATGATTGGCAGAGTCATATTCTGCGTACCGTCATTTTCGTTTTTAGCAAAAGTTTCCAAATCTGCCAAATGTGTTAATCGTTCTTTTGTGTTTTCTACGAGTGAATCTACTTGCGTAGAGAAATCCTCTATACGGTTTTTTAGATCATTAAACTGAACGATTAATGCATCCAATAGGTTTGACGTAAAAATATTGCAAGCCGTGTATTCTGTTTTAGCGATATAAAGCTGCTTACTTAATTCAACAACTTTTTCATAACGATTATTAATAATGAATGGACGTTTTAATGGATGCGCATTAAGATATTCATTTTTAATCGTTTCAATCAAGTTCTCCAGATTCTTGCATTTATGTGAAATCTCTACAATTACCCCATTTATGGCATCTTTTCTATTCAAAGTCAGGTTAATAAGCTCTTCCATAATCTTTAAAAGACTATGGTATGCTAATTTACCCATATACCATTCATTGAACAATTCTTGTTCGACCTTGAGGCTGATTTCTTTTGCATATGCCTCAGCAGCATTCGACTTATCCTTATAAAAATTTTCTACTCCGACACCCCTAAAACCGTCCGTATATCCTTGCTTGCAAAGTTCTTCCAGCTTGTTGAATGGATAATCAGTATTTCTTGCTGCAGGAGAGACTCCGTTAATATATGCATTCCAATATGTTTGACTAAACTCTCCTTCCTGCCATCCTTCATTCTTATCTCCCAGAAGTATATATTTCTTCAGCATTAAATGATCGGAAGTAAGCATCCATTTGTTTTTACGGTCTTCAGCGTTAAGATAAGTCAGGGGAGCGAAATTTACGATTTCGTCACGATAACCTAATGTATTGTTCCAGTTGTTATATTTCATCTGATACAGAATACTCAAGCCCAATACGTATGCTACGTGTTCTTTGATTTTTTCCTCTGGAACAATGACACGTTTTATTCCAAACGAACCTATAGCTTTTGTGCGAACAGGTACAGGAATGCCCTCTTCCGCATCAGCCGTCTCATCAGATTCCGTACGGAAATTAGAAAGATTTTCAAAATTGTAAAAGCGATTCAATTCTTCATTTTGAGGACCTCCAGGCATGAAAATTTTCGCATAAACAAAATCAGCGACAAGCCTTGATAAATCACTCGTATGTCCTGTGTCTATCGTGTATCCAAAATCATTCTTGTTACTGTATAACATCAGACCATTAGCAATTTTCAAAGACTGTGGGATTCTTCCTTTTTGAAGATTTTCTGGAGTAGGATTCTCATAGTCGAGATATAAACGAGCATAATCCGTATGCGAGGTAATATCATAACAAGGCTTGAATGTCTTATCTTTCCATTCCTTGTTATACATGGATGTGAACAACTGATTTAATTCCAACAACGCTCCATATCCATTGGCTTTGTAGCGTCCTGTACTCCAAGTTGCTGGAGGTGTATCTTCAGGGAGCTGGCAGAAAGCGACAATTCGGAATTGGTTTTCATTAAAATTATTCGAAAAAAACCATTTACGGGTTTGAGCGATAGCATCAATAATAGAGCCTGAGCCTGTACCTCCTGCTAACCCAGCAAATATATGCACATTGATAACACCTTGAATTTCTCGCCTTCTTACTTTTCGTACAGAATCATTCAATTTGGCGATATAAGCATCAATATTGGCCGCAAAAAGAATACGTCCGGCACGGCGTTTCTGATCGGCTGCAGCCCCAACTGGACATACGGCAGCCTGAGTTTCATTTACATTTCCCAAAATTCCCAATACACGCTTATAACCTTGAGGATTGGCAAAAATATTATCAATATTACAATTGGTTTTAATATCAACAAACTCAGTTGGCTCAAAACAGCAATTTCCGTGAATAGTCTGATAACTGATATCTGATGGATTGATCATATTATTATCCGTATCCACATAAATGAACTCGATTGCAAGCTCTTCACGTTGTTTACTATCGAACTCCGTCCAAAGTCTTTGTCGGAACGCTTTAAGGATTTTACCTCCGGTGCCTCCTAACCCAATTAAAATGTCTGACATAATATTATCTTATTTAAAATTTTACTTTCCGTTGTGTATAATCATTGTTATATGTTGGTTGCACAAAATTTCTTGCTTGATTTTCCCGAAAAAGGAAGCATAGAAGTATTTCTCCGATGAAGAAAATTGTAAACCAAAGAATCCGTCGGGTTTTATAAGAGTTGATTTCTTCTTGTAACGATTGGATTTTTGATATGATGGTTGTATCCATTTCAGGAAAAAAATGTTCTATCCAAGGGTTATCTTCAAATGTTTTCATGAGATTAGTGTTGGATGTTTGTTCCCAAATGGTTTCAATATATTCCTCTGTTTTTAATGCACCAAACCATAGCGTAAACTGGAATAAATATAGGAAAAAGAAAGTAATACAAATAATTATGCTCGGAACAGGTTTTATCCGAACAAGGAACTTCGTGATGAAGAACACAAGTAATGAAACAAAAAGCCCACAAAGAAAGGCTTTAAATAAAACTACAGTAGAACCCAATAAAATACTCATAATTATTACATGATTGAGTACCGATAAGTTCCAAATTCGGTGTCTTCTTTTTATATTACACAAAAAGCGTGGGAACTTGTTCTGCCCATCAATTACCAGGTATCGCCAAACACCTCGAGGAAATGGACGAAGAAACAATATTCTCACGCTGTTGGATATGTACAAATAAGATAAACATAACCTCACGGTTACATTCACCACGATACATACGGATACAGAATGAGCGTCACATTGTCTCTATCCTTCCTCTGAAATTGGCGATTTCGGTAATTCGGATAAAGCAAAAACGCTTTCTTTTATGTCAAGCGGATTTCTCCCCGCTGACATCGGCAAAGATACGTTTTTTTTCAATGCAACGCTCGTTGAGAATATTATTTCTTCAAAAATATGTAAAAAAAGGGATGATTTATGTCTATTTTTAGAAAAGATCGTTCTCTACCCATAGAAAGGGCGTTTCTCTATATAGAGAAAGGTGCTTTCTATATGCTTAGAAAGCACCTTTCTGAAGATAGGACTATTCAACAAGTTTTAACAATATGGGGCAAACCAGTGTTCTTGGAGTTTTTAATAGATTGCTACCAGAAGTAAAATACGTCTCGATCTCCAATCGGTAAGTACCGGTCAGCAAGCCGGTCGGGAACATGAAGGTGATGCGCGAGGGATCGTTGTAGCCCAACTGCGTAATCTCTTCGCCGGATTCGCTCTCATTGTACAAGGTGAAACGACCGATGCCACTACCGTCTGCGTTGAGGCATTTAATCTTGTTGCCAGTGATTTCGATCATGTCGCCAGCATGTACCGTACCATCGGTCGCACCGGTATAAAGGTCTTTCACGCGGGTGATCTTCGCGCCGCCCAGTTCCAAGGTCGTGTCCACCACGATGCGTACCTGAGCCACTTCTTTCTTCATCGTATCTGTCGGCTGGATGTTGACGCCGCACTTGATCTCACTGTCGCCGAGGGGATCGCCATTCGAATCGAACGATCCGGTGATGGTGGGAGAGTAACGGGCATTGTCGGTGATGACGGGATACCCCGAACAAACCGTTTCCCGTATCATTCCTTCCATCAGTCCGAAAACAGCTCTGAAAGTCTCCTTTTTATATTCAATACCTCTTTTTATCAACTCGTTAATGATGTCATCCACCGTTTTGGTTACGGTAAATGTCTTTACCGATGCTACATAATCACTCGTGTCTTCTGTCACCATGTTTTCACGCAATTGTACCGGCCATGTGTAAATTTTCTTTTCTTCTGCCATGATACTTCAGTTTTTAGGTTAAACAATAGTCGTCTCCATCCAGAAACGGCAGTAAGGTAAACAGAATGTTTGGGATATACAAGGGAAAAGCTGAAAATATTCCCTATAAAACTGAATCAAGAATCCGCAAATCCATGTATCTTTGCAGCCAAAATAGAACCTATGTATACCGTAATTAAAAGACTGGAAATATCTGCGGCGCATCACTTGTGCCTTTCTTATCCGAGTAAGTGCACCAATCTGCATGGTCATAACTGGATTGTAACGATTTATTGCCGGGCGAAGGAGTTGAACGAAGACGGTATGGTGACGGATTTCAGCCATATCAAGCAGTTGGTAAAAGACCGGTTGGATCATAAGAACCTGAATGAAGTACTGCCCTTTAATCCGACAGCCGAAAACATCGCTCGTTGGGTTTGTGAGCAGGTGCCTCATTGCTTTAAAGTAGAAGTGCAGGAGTCTGAAGGTAATACGGCGATCTATGAGAAAGATTAATGAAATATTCTACAGCCTGCAGGGCGAAGGCTTTCATACCGGTACGCCGGCTTTGTTTATCCGTTTCTCGGGTTGTAATCTGAAATGTCCGTTTTGTGATACGCGGCACGAAGAAGGCCGTTGGATGGACGATGAGGAGATTTGGGCAGAAGCAGCAGCTTGCCCGGCCCGGACAGTTATTCTGACGGGCGGCGAACCTTCGTTGTGGATCGACGATGCCCTGATTGACGGACTGCATCGGTTGGGGAAATATGTTTGCATAGAAACCAACGGAACACGGAAAGTCCCGGCAGGAATAGATTGGGTGACGTGTTCTCCGAAAGGCGAACCGGTAGTATTGGACCGGATTGATGAAGTAAAGGTCGTCTTTACCGGTGAAGAAGATGTGGAAGTGTATCGCCAGTTGCCGGCTAAACAATATTATTTGCAACCTTGTTCGTGCCGGAACACGGAAGAGGTGGTGGATTATATCCTGAAGCATCCGGCGTGGAGACTGAGCCTGCAGACACATAAGTGGATTCAGATCCGGTAATGCTCGGATGGATTTTGGAGTGGATTTATCATTGAATACAGACTTTAGAAGATTTAGATATATGAAGAAAATTGGAAATAGGCGGTGGGCGCGTTTGGCCGTATTTATCTGTTCTTTGTTTGTGGGCATGGGGCAAATAGAAGCCCAGGAAACGTATCATACGCAAATATACAAGCCTAAACGAATCAAATCATTGCAGGTTGTTCAGCCGGATCAGACCTTTACAGTACCGGTTATTTCATTGGGCAATGGAGAACAAATTCTGATTAACTTTGATGACTTGACGCCTAATTACGAGCGTTATGCCTATTCCGTTATCCATTGTGATGCCGACTGGAAGAAATCGTCGTTGAACGAACTCGAATACATGCAGGGTTTCCAAGGATTGACGATCGACGACTTTGCCAATTCATTTAATACGACTACGCAATATACCAATTATCAGCTGTTATTACCGAATGATGATGTTCAGTTGAAAGTATCGGGTAACTATGCCGTTCGTATCTATCATGAAGATCATCCGGAGGAAACGGTGCTGGTGGCTTGTTTTTCGGTGGCAGAGTCGGAGGTTGGTATTGCAGCTGAAGTGACCGGAAATACATTAGTTGATACCTATCAGCGGCATCAGCAGGTAAATTTCTCGGTGCTGAAGAAGAATTTGAATATTACACATCCGCAGACTGATCTGAAAATCCGGGTAGTACAGAATAATCGGCCGGATAATGTTGTCCGGAAAATCATGCCGAGTGGTATCTTGAGCGACCGGATCGTCTATGAAAACCTGAGGGAACTGATTTTCCCGGCAGGCAATGAATACCGTCGTATGGAGTTCTTGTCGAGCAAGTACAATGGGATGCGTATAGAAGGTATTTCCTATCATAATCCGTATTACCATGTCGATCTGATGAAAGACTACCCAAGTAGTATGGCAACGTATGAATATGATCAAGATCAGAATGGGCGTTTTTATGTGGCCTGCAGCCGATGTGATGATGCCAATACGGAAGCCGATTATTACATTGTTCATTTCGCCTTGGCGATGCCTGAAGCGAAAGGAGGTAAGGTTTATTTGAACGGAGACTTCATGCAGAATACCTTTGATGCGAACAGCGAGATGGTATTCAATCCGGATTCACGTCAATATGAAAAGGCCATTCTGCTGAAACAGGGGAATTATAACTATCAGTATCTATATGTTCCGGAAGGAGAGACTACCGGACAAACCGGAAGTATTGAAGGAGATTTCCATCAGACGGAAAACGAATATACGATTTACGTCTATTTCCGTCCGATGGGAACTCGTTATGACCGTCTGATTGGTGTACAGACGGTACATATCAATGGTCATAACTGATCGGATTCTGATTATCTTTCATGTACACACTGGCCGGCGATGTAGGTAGCCCGAACGGCGCGGTCGTCGGCATGTGTCATCAAACCAAACAACAGATTCTCGATATTCCAGGCTTTTGTCCGTTTCAGGTATTCGTAGCGATACAGCTGGGCAAACGTAGAACTGTAATCCACCACGATGAAATCGGCCATCCTTCCCGGTAGAAAACTACCGATTTCCTGATCTAGATGCAAGGCTTTCGCACTACCCAAAGTCGCTTTATAGAAAGCTTCGAAGGCCGACATCGGATAATTGTTCAGTTGTTGTACCTGATAGGAAGCACCTAATGTATGGAAGATGGAAAAAGAGGTACCACCACCGATATCTGTTCCTATCACTGTTTGCATACCGGCCTCGTTGGCTTTCTCCATTTCGTACAAACCACTTCCCAGAAAACCGTTGGATGTCGGGCAATGTACGGCGATTGCCTGTGCCTTGGCCATACGTTTCCGTTCCGAATCACTCAAATGGATGGCGTGAGCCAGTAAGGTCCGGTCTGTAAGCAAGCCATATTTCTCGTACACAGACAGATAATCCGGACAGTCCGGATATAATGTCCTGACGAAATCGACTTCACCTTTGTTTTCCGATAAATGTGTCTGGATGTACGTATCCGGATAATCGGCATGAATCCGCTGGCAGGCTTCCAGTTCTGCCGGAGAACAACTGACAGCAAAGCGAGGTGTAATGACATATTTGTTTCGTCCTTTCCCGTGCCATTTCTGTATCAGAGCACGCACGTCGGCTTCTCCTTGCTCCGGCGTGTCACAAAGATATTCAGGCGCTTCCTGGTCCATTTGTACTTTCCCAGTCAGCATACACATATTGTATCGGGAAGCTTCTTCAAACAGAATATCTGCCGATTGCGGATGGACCGACGAAAAAGCAACTGCCGTAGTCGTTCCGTTACGGAAAAGCTCTTTCAGGAATGCGCGGGAGATTTCGTGGCAATGTTCCGTATTGGCAAAGGCTCTTTCGGCTGGAAACGTATATTGGTTCAGCCAGTCGAGCAACTGCCTTCCGTACATTCCTGTGATTTCGGTCTGTACATAATGAAGATGTGCGTCGATAAATCCCGGCATCAAGACGGAACCCTGATAATCGACGACTTCCGCCTTCGGATATTTCTGCAACAGGATAGCCGATGTTCCGGCTTCTACGATCAATCCATCGCAGACGCATAAAGCACCATCGGGTTCATATACGATATTCTTTACCGACAGCAAAGGCGAGTCTGTAAAATAAAATACCTCACCCAAATATAGTTTCATTTCATTCATCCTATTCATCTCTTTTGTATTCCGTTTCAATAAACACCCTAAAGTACAAATTTGTTTGGAGTTAGAAGGATATGAAGAGGAAAAATCTTTTATTCAGACTTGTCAGAATAATAAAATCTTCATGTCGCAGCTAACTATTTTGTGTTATTATTTTGAAAGTTAAAACATTGGAAAGATAGTTCGTCATCGGTCATTTCTGGATTATCTGTATTATTCGTGGAAAGATAAAGTCCGTTTTCATTAATGAAGAATAGAGCAGGTACATATTTCCCAGCAGGGAAAAGTGTCTCGCCCAGAATTTTGAAGTTTTTATCGAGAACCATGATTGAAAATTCTTTCCGACAAAAGATATATTCCGGATTCATTGTTTCTATGGAACATTTGGGATAGACAAAGCGATAATAAACTTTTCGATATTTATCATATAGAATGTTTCCATAACTTGCTTGTTCTGATGCTAATTTCTGGAACGTATCAAATTCCAGATCTCTAGAAAAACCTTCTGTCTGTAATTCTTCAATGTATTTGCTTTTTGTAGGAATTATTTCAGAATGAATGTGATCTTTAGTAACGAGTAAATCATGACTCATCCGAAAAGCATAAATGAATCTTTCCCCATCAAAGATCCGACTACAATGTGGATTTACCCCCATACCGTTACCTTTAGACCATAATTCAGGGTAGCAAAGCTGTGAGGTCTCTACTTTTTGGGTTAACGTATCTATGATGACTGTCAAAGGAGTTTGTTTTAATTGTTCTCCAGTGCAATTGGGAGGCATTGGATATTGCATACAAAACAGTTTGTTATCTTGTATGATTAGAGGTTTATATATTAAACTATTAAAATCTGTAGGAGTAGTCATTTTCCCATTTTGCGCCGTAGGATAAGAGAATCTATTCAGAATGATTCCATTCCGATCTATTTCATATACTTCAGGTGTAGAAAAAGCATGGATGAATATATGATTCAAATCTAAAATGCCATGTCCCATCATATTAGGGATTCCATTAGGACCTTCTTTTGCTATCTTCACTTTATGAGACAATTTACAAGAATCTAGGCGATAGAAATTGATGTAATAATAATCGTCTGCTGTTTCTGTATTTTCGATTGTCAGATATTCTGTTCCGTTCACATCCGTGAAGTGATGCATCGCGCGAGTGAATAATTTAGTATCATCGTCAATCGGAATATGAATCTGTTCGGCAGTTGGCTTCAATTCATATTCTGTAGCTGGTTCTGTTACATTATTTGTTTGTAACATTCGATAAATCATAAATCCTATAATTAGGATACCTATTGGTATAATATACTTTTTCATAAATGCTTTTTATAGAATGAATTTAACTAATTCCGGATCCGGATCATTGGCGATGGCCCATAATACTTGGTTGTCCGAACTGATACAAATGTTGGTACATGGAATATCTAATGTAAATGTTTGGACTTTTTCTCCTTCCCAATTAAATACGTGTATTGTACTCGCATCAAATTCTTTTAGGGCTTTGGCATAATCTTCCAACTTAGTGCCTGAATAGAGCAAGTATATATATTGGTTATTAGCGGTAGAAGAAATATAGCCGACAATGTTTGATCCGTACATAGGAGCTGAATATCCATCTTGACTATCTTCTACGGTATATTTAGGATAGACTTTTTCTGATTTATTCAATAAAACGAGACTGTCTTTCTCTACCTTGTAAATATGAAAGATCTCTCCCCATATAGAAGTAAAAGCTACTCTGTCTCTGTCTGTGTTGAGAACCAGGCGACCTTGATAGGCCATGGCTCGCAAATGATTCTTGAGTGCTTTTTCGCTTGAATCTTTATACGGGAACTCGAAGAATGAACTTTTCGTGTTGCTTAATGAATCCATAAAGACAAACATTTCCTTTGGATACGGACCCATTCCCAAATAAGAATTGTCTGAGATTTGCTTGACATCAAAAGACATGCTAATTTTATCATTGGCAACAGCTATGGGTGTCTCCATGTGGATTTGATGATTCTTTATCTGAATTTGGGTGTATTTTCGGGCTTGAAGGTCAAATATGCCGAAACGGTTCTTATCCAGATGTTGTATTGTGTGCGGATAAATAAATTCATCGGGTCCAACACCTCTCGGACCAAACCGGTACAGACTGTCTGTTTCCATATCTATGTAAAAGAGGCAGGAATCGAGTGCATAGTCAATGCCTACAATCTTTTTGTCTAACTCAATAATAGGACCTGGTTTGCCTAAATAATCATTCTTCAACTGGATGGATTCATGTGTAACCACAAGACTCTTTCCTTCTTCTGTTTTGTGGTTACAACTCACCAGACAACATAAGATCAAAACTAAATATACATTTCTCATACTATTCTTGTTTTAAGAAATAAACGATAACGACTATATTCACTTTCTCAAATGAAACCAACGAGAATCGTTTTTGAAAGTAACGAGAATTAAAAATGATTCTCGTTACTTTCTGGATCAAAAGGAGAAGAATAACAACACTTCGCCAGTTTCTTGTTCGGAACCCAAATGCAGGAATTCGCTGGGGCATGTTCCAATTAATCTGTTTCCTATTTGCCATCGTGGGAAGAACGGATAGGATGATTGTTTGGAGATGCTACCTGCTTTGTCTGCCGTTGATGTTTTCTGGTAATAATATGATTGGTCCTGATACAGAAAACTGTAAAGGAAGGATTCTTGTATGTGGAAGAAATACATCGGGAAAGCATACGGCAATTCTCCCAAACGAGTTACATTCAATTCGGAGTCGTGAGGAAAATTCTTGGAGCCGAAATCGAAGGTGATGTATTCTTCAGCAGTTTCCGAATCCTGATTCCACCGATAGATGGTCTGGGTGATAGGCGGATTAATGAATATATTTCCTTGATCATCCTGACAGAATATTTTAGCTCCTAAAGACATCTGGCTATGGAAAATGTTTATGGAATAGCTGTCAATGATTTTTCCCTCCCGACTGATGTGTACCAAGGGCTTGAGAGAATCTGTAGGTGCCATATTATAACACAAGAAACCTTTCTCTGTCCGGATGAATTCTGAGCAAGGGAAAGAAAGCGTTATTTCTTCTTCCGCTTTTAAGTCTTGGTTGTATGAGATGATAGACATACCGGGCAAATCCAACAAATACACGTGGCTTTTGTCTGCACACAATGACATGGGTTGTATATATTCCATGGGACCGTTCCCTTGGGTCGAGATCTGGCGAAGCAGAAGTCCGTCTTGATTGAATTTGGAAACCGAAAGCGTCGCTCCATCCAATATGTAGAGGAACGAATCCACACGACAAATGTCTTTGATGTCTCCGATGTATCCAGCCGTGTCAGTATGCAACCGGATCGTCTGTACGTTACATCCCAAGTCTTTTAACTCCAGTGTTTTTCCTACGAAGTCCTGGATAGATACGATTTGTGCTTTACTTGGGTTTTCTTCCGTCTTGTTCTGGCAGGAACAAAGCGTAAAGAAAGCGGCTAAAAACAGAATGTACTTTTTCATCGTGAACTTATAGTTTAATCTTCATATTTATCAATATCGGATTTTCATCTCCTTTTGCGTCCTCTAATATCGGAATAAGTTGCTTATACTTTATCCGAAATGCGTTGTATTTATCCGGATGACTTTTTAATCTTTCATAAAAGTCCTTGAATTCATCCATCTCAATACTCCATGTCAGTATGCCGTCATGAATGCTCTTAGCGGATTTTAATTTATAGACATTCCCTTTGCATAAAAGATCGTCAACCAAGCGGCATCCTTTTATGACTGTCTTGTTGTTCCGGTTATAAAGCAGGAGGTAGTTGTTTTCTTCCGTATCTTCAAATCCTACATATACATAATCTGCATGGACTTCGTAATTATGGCGTAGGAAGAGCCCTTCGTTTTCGTGGATTCGTTTCATGATATCCATGATATTTTCTACTTCTTGAAATGCTTGTTCGGGTATTCTTTTTTTACCATAATTCAAGAAGAAAACAGGTGTTGCCCGCTTGTCTTGAATGGAGTAAATCGTATCACACCAAGGATAGCTGAAGTATAGATCTTCCTTATCAGCATAGAATGATTGGGAAGGGTTGATATAATTGATCTTATTTTGAATGATTTCATCCGCAGGAAATAGGGAACCGACGAATTCTCCCTTCAGGTTGTATTTTTGTATCATGTCGGGACTTGAGACCTTTTTCTTTGTTTCGGGTGCGTTATGCAGCTTCAGACTATTACATAGTACGTATAGACTGTTTTTGTCGGATATAATATTGGCCGGATAGGCAGTAATCCTTTTGTTTAAGATACATTGTTTGTTATAGATATTGTACATTAATATCCGAGGATCTGCATGGGTTGTAAGGGCTATTATACTGTCATTGAGGATTACAAAGTCTTTTATTTCGGTATATTCGTCAGGACCAACCCCCACTTTGTCCAATTGGGTGATGTATTTCCCGTTTGCATTAAAAACTAATATCTTGTTTATCCGTGGCATACCCGTCCCGATGTAATATTTCCGGTTATAGGTTTCGATTTGACAGGCCATACCGATAAAAGACTCTTCCTTTGTTTCCAAGGGAACAATCTCTATTGAATCTGTTATCTCCGACATTTTTATAGTCATACTCTCATCGAAGGAACAGTCTATTTCCTGTACGTTTGAAATCTCTTTATTACTCTTTTGGCAAGATGGCAATAGGAGAGTTAAAGGGATAAATAGATAAATGAATGTAAGTTTCATATGTTTGTTTTTTTATGTTAGTACATTAATGTATTTACTCATTTGAAGTAGTATTTAATAAGTACGGGATTCTGTTCCATATCTGCTTGCAATAATTCTTCCAAGATGGCTTGTTGTTTCTCATCCAGCATGTCTTTGGTTACCCGTTTTTCCAGATCTACCCATTGGATTGGCATCAAAACATATTCATCTGTAACAATAACTTCTTCCCCACGATAGGAATTAAACCAAACATTTTCGTCAAAATTGAGGATGTATTTGGTTTCTCCTGTTTCTTTGTTATAGAAAATATTCCCTTTATGATCATAATCCTTCCAGCAAAGGGAGGCTAATACGTATTTTTGATTATGCCGGACCGAGTGTATCATATAAGAAAACTGGTCAAACATTTCTTCTGTTCTTTTCTTAAAACTCCTTTCGGCTTCTTTTGAATAGGACGTTGTCCTTCCATCCGTGGCGTACTTCCCGAAATCAAACCGGAAAGCGAGTTCTAATTCTTCTTTCCCTAAACTATAAACTACCGGATGAAAAGGGCGGAAAAAGAACCATTCATCGTTATATAAATAAGGTGCATGGGAATAGCTTCCAATAGACTCATCTTCTTCAAACTCTTCATGTAATAGTTTTTGCTCGGTCAAGTTATAGTAGATAATCTTTTTAGGTTCGAAACAAGTGTGGAAAACATAAACGGATGAATCTAATGCTGCCAATGTATGTACAACACGAAAACCGGGGTAAGTAACCCGTTTTGATTCTACATAGTTCCCAGATAAATCAAACTGATGTATTTCTCCGTAAGGTTCCAATAGTTCAAGATAACCGTTATAAGGATTAATGATAAAATCTTCAATAAATGAATACTCTCCGACACCTTGCCCTTTTTTATCGATCTTAAAAAGACATTTACCAGTCGAATCGAAGGCAAAAATAATACTTTGCGGTTTGTCGAGGGCGTAATAATTGCCTTGGTGAACAACCATTTTCGTAAATCCTTTCACAAGGACATCTGGCGAGGTCTCCAAAGGAATTAATTCGATGGAACGGAAATAATCGAAAAGGGATGCTTTTTCCGGGTTATCCAAATCGACTTGAATAACATTGTCTTCTTTTTTTATGCGAGTCTCTTGTTTACACATGGTAAAACTCAGCATGAATATTACAAGGATGATGAAAGGTATGTTTTTCATATTGTTTCTATTCTATGGTTTCAAAATTTAATGTTTTAAATGTAAAATCTGAATGACTGGATTGGCATCTTCTTCTGTGGACTTCCGGTAATTGGTAAATGTATTACCGGATGAGGCAGATAAGAAATAAGGAGATTCGGTACCATCAATGTCATTCCATAGTTTCTTGCCTAGGAAATATTGATTTGTTTCTTTGTTATAGACCAAGAAACGAGTACTCTTTGTTTCCGACCAATAACACAGCAGAATCCATTTTTCGCTTTCTTGATAAATGGTCCGCAGATAATCTTCCTTTAATCCCCAATCATTTGGGGCCTGAGTATAATGATCTTTGGATATTTCCGGCCGGATATCGAAATCATAAGCCAATCGTAGCGTATCTTGATTCCAGGCATAGATTTTATTCTCAATCTGAGGGGTAATAAAATGGATTTCGTTTCCTACTTTCAGCAATTCTTGTCCTAAACTTGAACGGATCTTATAATTGGGATTTCGTGTATAAAGAGTCTGTATCTTTTTCCCGGTAGAATCTACTTGGATTACGCATTCTGATAAGTCTGTACGGCCTAATCGGGAGAGTATGTAATTCCCATTCTCCTCTTGATAAACGCTGTTCATGGCATAATATCCTAAATCGAACTCGTTTTTGAGGTTTCCATAAAGATCAAATTCCATCACTTTCGGTCCGACAAGTGATAAGCTCTTCCGGTCTTTGTTATAATGCATTTGAACAATAAAAGAATATTCTCCCGGTCCATTTCCCCGTCGAGCTATTTTACGTAAATACTTCCCTTGTCGGTTAAAGAAATAAACGGCATCCCGGTCATCGGAAAGTACAATCAGGAGTGTATCTTCGATGATCACATCTCTGATACCATCCAACAGGCAATCATCTGTTGTTTCCAATGGAATAGATGTCATAGAATCCACAAATAAGGAAAAGGCCAAACTGTCTTGTACCTGTTCACTTTCCAAATCGATTTGGATGGATTGACTGAGACTTTCCTTTTTTGTATGTTGGCAAGCATTCAGACTTCCCCATACACCTAGAATCAATAGTACTTGAATGAATTTCATAAGTTATTCTTTGTTATTATTTATCACTTGTTTATTTTCTCTGGATAGATAAGTTATTTGTTACTTTTCCACTCATATTTTATCAATATCGGATTATCATCGACTTTATGTTGTTTTAGCTTTTCTTTCTCTGCATCGGATAGGATAGAGGCTTGTAATACCTCCGAAACATCTTCTCCTGTAAGACCTATGACGTAATTGTCTGTCATGATTACCGGGTGAATAGCTACACCTTCTGTAAATTGAGGAAAGAGAAGGCTCTTATGCAATTCTTTATCATAAAACAGATGGATAAACTTTCCTTCACGAATGATTTTGGCATAGTAGTATTGACTGTTTGACAACTGAACAGCTAATACATAATTGGCTATTTCCGACCGGATGATTTTTAAATTACGTTCGAAGTTCTTTTTAGGATCATTCGTTGTGACCAGTTTTGTTATGTCATTGTTGTCTTCTCCGAAATCCCATTCATAAGCAGTCTCTAATCCATTAGTTCCTAAGCGATAGACCGTGTTGGTCAATGATCTGCAAAAGTAATCGTTTCCAGGAAATTTAAACGTACAAAAGTTGTCGTCCCAATATTCTGGATAAGTTTCCAAGACAATCGATTGTTTACTTCGTGAATAGTATTTTATTTCATTCTCATCATCATACGACCATAAAACGGTTGTGTCTTGATTAAGGAGATAGAAATCAGAATAAGCACCATTTTTCCATGGGGGCAAATTGATTTTCTCGATAAACTTTCCTTCACTATTATATCTGTAAATGGAATTATTGATCGGAGCTAGTAATTCAATTTCATTTGTATATTTATTGATATTGAAATCACTTACGTTTAGATATTCACGAGGCCCTTGGCCTTTCTCTGCTATTTTAAACAGAAATTCGCCTTTGTCGTTAAAGACAAACAGACTTTGTACTTCATAATCAAATATAAAGAATTTCTGTTGCTCAAACTTTACACTATGAATGGCTTGTATCAGACAATCTGTGTCTGTTTCTAAAGGAATTATTTCTATATGGCGGAACAGATCGTGCATAGAAACTTCATCCCTTTGCTGGTAAATTGACACTTAGGAGTTTCTGTTTTTCTTTCCCTATTTGGTCAGTACACATGGCGAATATAAACAGACTTGTAATAAGGCAAAAGTATTTCATGATAAAATCATTTTAGGGCCAATATATTCTTCTATCATTGTATCAATATTTATTTATTCCTAACTCAAATTTCAAGATATGAAATTCGGGCTGATCGCTTATTCCATATAAAATTTGATTCTGTTCATCAATGGTAAAACAAAATATGGGTTGATCCAATTCGTAACGGCAAACAGGTTTTCCTGCCTTGTCAAAAACGAAGAGATGCTTTTTCAGATAATTCATTTTTTCCGGATTAAAATATTCACCGGAATATAAGACATAGATCTTGTCGCCTGTGGCTAGAGGGGAAAAATATGCGTCTCTGGACTTTCCTGCAACTGAGCTGACATGTACATTGGTTCCGTGTGACTTTTGTTTCACGGCAGGGAAAAACTTTTCAGGTCCATGTATCCTTTTTAATAGCTTGCCTTGCAGGTCATATTGTTCAATCAAATCTGTTTGCATATAGAATAAGAAGACCGACTTTTTGTCGGGGCTTAGCACTAGATTGGCCTGAAAGCCTTCTAACAATTCGAATGGAGATAATTCTTCTTGCCAAGTCGGGAACTCTCCAGCCGTTTCCAGAAAGATTCCGTTTTTGTCGTAATGTGAAATTCTTTTCTTACGGATGTCTCCGGCCAATGTCAGAAAACTACTATCTGGCAAAGATACCAATGAACTGTATGGATCTTGAAGCCTGACAACTTTCTCGGCCATCAGTTCTGAAGGGGCTATATTTTTGATGAAGTCCGAACGCTTGTACCGATGTACTGTACTCTTGCGCAGATCAGAAACCCACAAAGAAGAATCGTCCGTCCATACATTGTTTATCCATAAATATTCATCCGGTCCGTTACCAAACGTGAAATAACTTCCTGCTTTCCGGAAATGATCCACCTCATAGAAATGTAACAGATAGTCTTCCGAATCGTCTTTTAAGATCAGCTTCTGATCGGTAAAATAACAACGGCTGGGACGTAATAATTCTTCATCCAGTTTCACTTCCGTTCCATGTACAGGATAAACGGCAGGGAAGTCGTTCCATTCCAAATATGTTGAATCCGAATATTTCAAATTGGGTTGGCATGACGTAAACCCTACGAATAAACATATTGCTGCTAAATAGTTTTTCATTTTATTTGGTATTTGTCTGATTGGCATGATAAAAAATAAGGAAGTATCGTTCTAATCGGGAAAAAGGAAAATCTTTCAAGGATTTGTTTTTCTCAATGAATGCTTTAATCCAGTTCTCTTGTTTCGGATGGCTGGAGTCTTCTTCGTAAATTAGGCAAAGCGGAATATCTTGGTCGTATATAAGTGTTGATTCGTATGGGATATATACATAATTCAAATGCTTCCCGCTTCGGGGCATGCACTGACGGTGGGAGAATCCGCCATTGGGCTTGAGGGCAAAAACACGGGTTAATGAAGAAGAGGTGGTATCAACAACCAGTTCCCAACGTATTTTGGCTCCTTTACCTGAGAAAGCTAACTCCATCGGACCAAAAGAATCGTCTATCCTTTTCCCTTGCAGGTATTCAACCAGCATGATTATGTATTTGGTTTCTTCTTTATCGACCACATGTCTGATTTTATGTCCGATGGCTTCGCTGGAAGGACCTTCCAAAGGTAGTTTTTCTCCGGGAGCGGTGGTATGTAATCGATACAAAGACTGTTGTTTCACTTGTGACCATGTACAAATGGGCACTAAAAGAAGTAATAAGAATAAGTAGTATTTTTTCATGATGTTGTAATTTGATGTAATTGTTAATAATATGCTAAATGCTGATTAAAGATTTATCTCTCCTAATATTTGTTCTCCCTCAGGATTGTAAGCAATAACATAAATCTTGTTCTTTTCTTCGTCAACAGTGAAGCTTTCTATGGGTGTGTTATCACATTGATATTCTGTTATAGGGTTTCCTTCCCAATCAAATTTCCAAATAGCAGTTGGCATAGATGTTGGATTCTTTTTCCCATGTACAGTGGCGTATAGGTAATTGTCTGTTGCATGCAGATGACAAAAACCATAAATAGTTTCCTCTGTTGGATTATAGACAGAACCTTTCTTTTGGAGAATCGGCTTATAGAAATAACGATATAAGGGCATTTGTATGTTTTTCCCTTTTATATTGTAAATTTCTAAGATTCCACCAAAAAGGGTTGCAGATACATATTTTTCACCAGAGGGAGCAATAGCATCGCATGAATATGAGTTTGTAAAAGCGTACCAATCATCTTGTGTTTTGAAAATATCCGGATCTGGTGTTTGGGTTTTTATTTCCTGTATTGTTTCATTAGGAGTTCCTAATATGAATCTGTTAAATAAATCTTTAGCAATGAATAAAGAGTCTTTTACATAGAGTATATGACTTCGATCGCCAATGGAACTATTTAATTTGATTTCAAGATAGGAAGGGACTGTTGTTTTATCCCAATTCTTTAAATCATATTTAAGAATAGATTTTTTCCCATAGTCATTAACATATAAGTTCCCTTTGTCCTTATCCACTGAAAATTCCATAGGAGTTATTAATTCTCTAGGCCCGTTTCCTGTATTACCAAAAGCTTTGATTAGTTTACCTGTGTATCGATTAAATATACATATATTCGCTTTCTCATTCATATCTCCAACAATTAATAATGAGTCCAATATAAACGGATGATGTGCATACCGGAATAGATATTGGTCATTTAATACTTGAATGGATACATGCCGTTTGTCTGTGAAACAAGGAGCTTTATAGGCAATAATGATTTCTTTGTTCGTCTGTGTCAATTCAGATACATTGTCACGTTGTTTGCTTGGTTGACATCTCCAACAAGCTATAACTATAGTAAAAATGCTTATGAAAACAAATATTTTTCTCATATCTGTATGATGTTAGTCAATAAAAGTAGTATTTGTCTTTAAATATATTCGGATATATCAATACGCAAGATGGCGGGTTCAGGTTCATAACAAGAAACATAGATAGTTTTTTCATCTTCTGAAATCTCTATCCTTCCTAATGAATCGTTATTGGTAACACGGAAATTACGCAGCAATTTCCCCTTGTGATCAAACATGAGTATATGGTTGAATATGCGTTTTTCGTCTGTCGGTAAACAACCTTTATACACGGCAAAGATATAATTCTTCGTCATTTTGATGCTACAGAATCCCTCTTTCATCGATTCATCCAATCTGTTTTCCTTGAATTTAAGGGGTTGCAAATAATGCTCCCATTTCAAGGTGACATCTTTTTCTCCGGTTTGTTCGTAGCAAGCCAGGTAACCGAAATCACCCATCGCTTGGACGAAGGTGTTACCAAAAGAAGCTAATTTAGATGTGAAAATCCCCAAACTGTACTCATTTTGATCGGGAACAACTCCTCCGAAATTATTTAGAGAGTCCAGTTGTAAATTCATAAGCATAAGGGGCTGCGGGGTATTGTTGATAGAGTTAACCACTACTTTTCCATTCTCCAAAAAGGTTCCATAACCAAATGTATATTTAAAACGGCTAAAAGTAAAATCCTTTATATAGGATAAATTGGAAAAGCTATCTCTCTTTTCAATATCATATTGGTGAACAATAAATCTGTTTTGGTCATGAATGAATAGTTTGTCTTTATATTTACCCCAAGGAATAGGGTAATCACCAAATTCACCGGGTCCGTTACCTCGTGCTCCCCATTCTTTAATCAGATGTCCGTCTTCCGGATCTAAGATTAAAATTGGATAGTCTCCTTGATAAACATAAATATACAAGTTGTTATTTATTAAGTTTATGTCCAAAGGATTCCCCATAATTACTTCATTGGGATAACTAACGGCTTCAATAGGAGTTTCTTCTCCTAAATCCAATAGATGATTTGGATCTTCCGTTGTACAAGCTGCACAAGCCAAGAACGTGATAAAAGCAAAAAGTCTCTTCATGTTGTTTAGTTTTATTGGTATAGATCGTTCCAGTCTCATAATGGAATAATCTTTATGTTTGAATTATATATACTTTCTCGAATGGTTCTCCATATTGCCTGATTCACAAAACTAGGTTTTGTTTCACCAAGAAGCAAATAATAACTCCTTATATTTTTCTTATAAAATTCTTATATGGGGATATAAGAATTTTTTCTCGTTATGTTTTAATTTTTTGACAGTAGTCGTAAAGCTTTTTCATATATGTGGTAAAGCTTTTTGACAAATATGGTAAAGCTTTTCGACAGCTGTCAAAAATATAAAAGGTAACGAGTTTTATTCCCATTTGCTATCATACATCAAAATATACCAGGTAAAAACCTTTTTCGGGAGATGCCGCTACGGCATATACCCGGTTGGGCTCTTCCGGTGATTGCGCAATCTTTAATAAGATGTTGTCTGTATGATACTGGGCAATTTCTTTACCATTCCAATCGAAACAAACGATCGAACTGTTGTGATTAGGATCTTTATCTCCAATCCAGATTCCCCATATTCGGTCATTAAGAGCTTGTACAGAGGTAAATCCATACATGGTTTGATCGGTAGGTTGTATGGTCTCTTTGATGAATTGAATATTGATGGGTAAGAAATAGCGTGTAGAAATGTTTTCTATCCGTTTGTCAATCCGGAATGTTTCCAAGATTCCGCCCCACAAAGTACCGACAACCAGCTTACTTTTATCCGGAGAAAGAGATTGGGAAGCAGAGATAAAAGCAATGTCGTTATTTCTCTCGGCAGTAGGAGTGGAATTATATTTCGCCACTAACGTTTCCTGATTGTATAGTTGAAATCGCTGTAATTGTCCGATGCTTCCCTTTTCTTGTCCGTTCACTAAATAGTGTTCATCTGTCAACGGCCAAGCGGTACGGGCGACACCGCCGTATTCTACGAATGATTTATGGCTGACACAAGAGAGAGATTTCTTCTCTTTATCAAAAGAAAACCCCAATAGTTTGGATTGGCTTGAGTCGTATATGTATAAGGAATTTGTTTCTCTTTCCAAAAACAAAATGGTGCCGGTTGCGATCTCATCAGGCCCTTGTCCGTGTCTGATACCAGAATAAACCCATTCTCCTGTATGCTTATTGTATATATGTAGCCAGTTTCCGTCCACTAAAGATAATAGGTACAGATAAGAATCGTCTACATTCAAATCATATGGGTAGGCAATTAAAGCTGTATCTGTAAGGATTTGAGCAGGAATATGTTTCTCTATAGGAAAAACCGGCTCTTGATAAGACAGTTCCTTTTGTCTATTCGAACACGATATGCTTAGTAGCATGATGAGATAGAAAACCATGTGTTTCATACGAGTAAGTTTTTATTTCTTTAGTTGATATTTTACAATGATCGGATTATCGTCTTCCTGAACTGCCTGCAATTTCTTTTTATTCTCATCATCCAAGAGATTGGTATCGATGTATTTCTCTATTTCCTCTGGTTGAATATTACATGAAACGCAGATCAGGCTTATTGAAAGAGCGAAATAACTTACCGATTTCATCATATTAAATTAGGATTATTATGTTGTTATTATAGCTTAAACTTATATATATAATCGGGCCATTCTCGGTTAACCCCATAAAGCATTTGATTGGATTCGTCAACTACAAACAAGTCGATGACTGGATTTAGCGAATACGAATTGATCAAAGTTCCATCCCATCCGAATATCTCTAATGTGCAATCTTTGGCATTCGCATTTAATCGGTCTGCTAATTTAATAGCATATAAATATTGATCTCCTGCATACGAGGCGATGTAATAGATCGTACTGTTTTGCCAATCCTGTGTGTCGATTTGTTGTTTTACTTTTTGCGGAGCATGTGTTTGAACAGGCTGGAAATCCAAATCAAAGAAATCAATCCGATCTTTATAATAATAAAGGTAAGCCAATCCTTTGGATGATACGCACAGATCTCCTTTATTCTGGGTAAAGAATGAATTTCCCTTACTTTGATCCATCTCGAAAGTATGTTCTTTTAGTTCTTTGCCTTGTTTCAGGTCCAGTTTCTTCAGTGTTAGATTGGGTGGAAAATCGTTATAGAAAGCCACGGAATCACCCAAGGTGAATAATTGATTATAGGCTTTATTCTCAGGAAGCATAAATTCGGCTACCGTTGTAAAAACGCCAGAAGTATCAACTTGACATAACTTGACTTTTCTTAAATCAGTATATCCCCACATGGAAACCATATTGTCGAAAGCTTGTGTAAAGACAGGAAACATAAAATCCTCCGGTCCGCTTCCTTTGACCCCATGACTGTTTAATAGGTTTAAATCAGGTAGAGAATAGGTATACACCATGGTATCACAGGAAAAACAGGATATATATATAATTGATTATTACCGATAGCCATTCTTGCAGGATGTATCACCGCATCAATAAAGATACTTTCTCTTTTCAGGTATTCTTTCTTTACCGTTTCGACAGTAGGCTGCTTCTCTTTAGGTTCTACATGGCAGGCATAACAGACGGAACCTGCCATAATACAAGTTAGTATTTGTCTTATCGTCTTCATGAGTATGCTTATTTTAATGTATAATAGGAAATAGCTTGTGCTTTATTGGGTAACGAACGAACCACATAACAGGTCTTGTTGTTGTTGGTTACACTCATTGTCCGTATATACGAATCTAATTGCCACGTTTTATAAGGTTTTCCATTCCAGTGGAAAGCAATCAGATAGGTCGGTGTTGCATAATCGGCAGATCCTGAATACAGACAATACAAATAATCGGGAGTACCGCAAACGTCCAGCAAACATTTTGTTGTATTCTCTGTATCCAATGCTCCGGTTTTAATCCATTTTGGAGCGATTGCTGTTTGACCTATGCGAATATTTGTTTCTATGTTTCCTTCTAAATCGTAAAAGGTAACATAATTAGTGAACCGATAGGCGATAGCTGCCCGATCCTTTTTTTCATGGACGCACAGTTCACATAAATAACAATCTGGTTTATATGCCAACTGCCGATGGACGCAGGAGTCTGCTTCTACCCAATAGTAGCCTTCAGACGTATTATAATAATAAAAAGGATAAGGCAAGTCAGGTCGGAACGGAACCGCATAAATCTCTTTTTGGGTGCGATTGTATTGAAAACTGTTGCATACATCGAATAATGGATCTTCAGGTTGCAGCTGCCAGTTGGTGTTTTCCGGAGAAAGGCGATAAAAGCGAGAGTTATTATCTGCCAATACGATTACCTCATCAGTAGTTACTTCTTTCCGGAAATGTGGTTTCCGCAATACTGCTTCTTGATAAGTTGTTGGTCCTACTACAAACACAGGAGAATCGTATTTCCCTTCTTCATAAACTGTTAACATCGTATCATTCTCCTGATTTAAGATAGCTAGATGTGTTTCCGTCGCTTTAATATCATAAATATAGTTATTGGAATCTTTCTCAAATAAAAGAGTTGCCTGAAGCGGTTGCGCCTCGTTCAGTAATAATGTTTGGTAATCAGACTGACAGTTGGTCAGCAATAGGCAAGCAAATAACGATATAAACCAGTGCTGTTTCATACACATGCTTATTTAAAGGTAAAAAGACATAAAATAGGATTGCTCTCTGCAGGAAGTGATTGACTGAGTTGTGCCAGTTCTTCAATGGTTGTTCCTTTCTCTTTCAATACATCAGGATTGATTGTTGCGACAAATGTATCGTTATAAGTAGTGATCACTTTACTCAATCCGTTTAAAGAAGTCTCTTTTATAAAGTCGTAACCCGAATAAATCATGCTGCTTTTCTGTTCTTTGTCATAGAAAGCTATATAATCCTTACTGCCTCCGACCAGAAAGTTTACATATAGATAACGGTTGGTTTCTTGGCACTGGATGGCCGAAACATAATCCGAATGGCTTAATGCCGCGAAATAATTCTCTTCGGCGTTTGCCTTCAACCAGTTCTGATCAGGTATTTGGAAACCTTTCAGTTCAATTGCATAAGTTTCTTCGCAAGTCGTTTCGCTTATTTGATAGACCGAGTGAAGGAAAGGAAGATTCAGATATACTTGATCTTGGAATGTATAGAATACAGGACCTATAGCCAATCGGTATTGTGGATCGAAGGAACAAGGACAAACATATTGTTTCCGCTTTAAATTCTCGTCGGTAATCTGCGCATAGAACCTTTCTCTTTTAGGAGTAACATAACTACTGCCACTTGCAAGTATGATATCTCCATTAGGCAACCAGGCACAATTGGTGAAATAATCGTCTGACCGAAGTTGCCGTTTATACTTCAATGTATTTAAATCATAATATACCAATTTAGGCGTATTCGCATCCGCCACGATTAATTCCTGCTTAGTCTTGTCGATATGCAGATTAACCGGATATTGATATTCGGAAGGACCTGAACCAACATCGCCGACTTGCGAAATAAATTCTCCGGATAAAGAAAAAGCAAATACCAAATTTGATTTCCCGTCAATTAAATAAAGACGAGATGAATCGAATACCATGTCCGAAACAGTAGAGACCAGACAACTGTCATTCGTCTCTAAAGGAATAAACTGGCAGTCTATTTTCTCTGTAAGATCTGTGTATTTATCTTCGAAAAGAATCGTTTTTACATCACCATTCTTTGCTTTATCCTGCATACAGGATGCTAACAATAGAATAAAGCCGAGTCCTATGGAAAAATGTGTTACTTTCATTGTGTTACTTATTGTGTGTGTTTGTGATCTTTTTGACATTCTCAGTATTGCTTTCTCACAAAACTATTACTTGTTTATGCAGGAAACAAATAAAACGTCTTTATTTTTCTTAATTCCAATGCTATGTGTACACGTCCCATAGTATTGTGTGACCGGTTCACATAGTGTTATGGGATCGTTTCCCACAGTATTATGTGGGCACCCCACACAGTGTTATGGGACGAGGCCACATAACGTTGTGGGGATGCTTCACACAGGAAAAAGGAATTATGCTGTTTACAATTCAATTTCTGGATTTTGGACAATCGCATAGAATGTATTGTCTTCACCAGATGCCGCTAAATTATAACGAGGCATTCCCAGATTAACTATTTTAACCAGATTAAAATCATAATCAAAAACGCCTACAGTATGCCGCTTCGGAGATGATTGGCTATTGTCATTACCTGTATAATCAGGGTCATTCATGATACTAATGATGAAGTCTTCAGTCAGACAACACCCAACCAAACAATCTTTCCCGCCTTCTTTGACTTGCATTTGGTCTCCATTTATTGTGTATTCAGGATTTCCAAAAGTTCTTTCATTTAGTAATGATATATTAGAAGAGGTTACTTTAAATGTAGCTGCATAAGGAAGTACTTCTAAATAGAGTAATAGTGTTTGATTTTCCGGGTTATATACAATTTTCCCTGAATAGAAATGTTCCCGGTCTGCTATATTTGAAGGGAAAGGCAATTTACCTGCAGACGCTATTTCTTTTCCATCAGGCGAATATAATGTAATAACTTGATCTTTTGTAGGATCATATGCTATGAAATTCCCATTTTCACACAATTGTATCGATTGATTTTTCCCGTTAAAAACATGAAAGTTCTTAAATTCTGGCCTGAACTGATTATCTGGAGAACTAACGGCTGTTTGAAATGTTCCGTATCTATTCCATGTCAAGAACTTATTTTTACCAAAAGGAATACATTCTGGTAAGATAAACTCTTCTGGACCGTTTCCAATCTGACCAACTTCCGATACAAGATGTCCTTTTGTATCGTAGATTTTTATAAAATTAGATCCTTGCCTAGGATCTTGTAATACCAAGTAATCGCCAATACAGATAAAACTGGCTGCATTTTTGATGAATAAGCTGTCAGTTAGTACTTTTGGAGATACTTGAACTCGTTCTGTTTTCATTGATTTTTGACTGCAAGAAATGCAGAAAGCAAAAGCGATAATTACGTTTAATACTACTGCTAATAAATTCCCTTTTCTCATTTGTTTGAAATTTAAATTGTTAATAATAAGGTAATCTCATTTCTCTATGATTTCTTTACTGTTTTTGTTCATTTATCTACCCAAAAACGCCTCAGCTTGTAGGGAAGCTTTTCCAGAATAATTAGTTGGGACTTACGATTTCCAGCTCCAGATTGTCTGTTTCGTTAGGACTTTGCGGACCATCCACAAAAAAGGCTATTCCGGATGGAGTTGCGCTCCAACCTGTATAAGGATTGTAGATTCCTTGTGGAAGAACTGTTTCCCCTAAAGATTGAAAAGCCGAATCGAAAAACATGGCATAAAGGGATCGTTTATAGGCGACTTCTTCTGGATGATTGGCATCGGGCAGATCAATTGGTCCCGCATGCAAACGGACATACATTTTTAAAGAAGGAATATACATCACATCATAAAAATGTGGATTTTCGAATCCGTGTTTTATCCATGCAGAATAATCTGTTTTAGAAGAGCATTTATTAGCCTTGTTGGGAGTATGTTCACTATCGGCTTCGATTGTTTTCCGGCTACCATCTTGCCTATTTAATATATAAATATGTGATTCGATGGGATAGTTATAGATAATATTTTCTCCGATAAAACTGACGTTGGGTTCGCTCATGTTGGCATATCCTTCGTCAATGTAGGGTTCTACAACCGAAGCGGATAGTTCAAAACTGGAAACCTCTTGGTTGGACAGGTTGATCTCTTTTACTTTGAAACGGGTCGGCTTGACGCTTTTGTCTTTTATAGTACATAGTAAAGATTGATGGTCGTGGTCGTATCCTAAATGGATGGTTGACATGGCATGATTGGTGCGAATGATCAGTTCTTCCCCTTCGTTTAAGAATGCTTTCAGGTCGATGCGTTTCACCACGTCCCCGGTGTGGTTTAGGAGGAATACGTTTTGAGATTCATCGGACAACCAGATAGAGTCCTTTGAATGGTAATAAATACCTGTAGGCCAGACAATAGCTTGAGGGCCTTCTCGTTGAAATGGTATTTGGGTAATTTGCTTGGAAGTTAAGTTAATACAATCTAATGCATGTTCTTTGTAATTATATCCGATGAGTTCTGGTAAAGGACCAGACTGGTTGAAAGAAGTTAAGTAATAAGATTTTAATTGTAGGACATCTGAGGGAGGAAAATTTATTTCCTTCCGCTTGATGTCAACACTTTTAACATGCATCGTTTTTTTATTCGCTTGGCTACATGAGAGTAGCAAGAGAAATAGACTAATGTAATAAAATGTTGAAGTTTTCATGATCAATTCTTTACTGTTTTTGTTCATTCTTCCTTTAAAAACTTCCCCTGTTTTAGGGAAAGTGCTCCTTAGTGCTTTATTTTATATTGAATAATTACAGGATTATCTTCTTCATTAATCTGTTGTAATATATCTTTATTTTCAATTAGGTCTGGATTTATAAATCCTGATAGTTCAGAAGGGAAAAGTATCGCATAAAGGATATCATCCTCTATCTGGAAAAATGTTGGTAAATTTTCTTTTAATGCAGGTGATTTTTGGAATGTCATATTTTTGCCTGATTCCAGATAACAAATATTTATGAATTGATTTTGTTCCTTCATGTAGGTTGAAATAAGGTATTTGTCATTAAACAATCTTTTTAAAGGAACGTATTTGGTACATTTTGTATTTAAGTATAAAGAGACATCTTTAGCATTATCGCCATATGGTTGAATATCGTTTTGAGATAGGCAATTCTTGCCATTGTCAATGGTGTACAATATACTTAATTGTAAATTGGATTTTGAAAAGTTAAATAGATTGTTGTTCATTCCTAAAGGTGAAAAGTATAATTGAGAATTTTCTTGATGAAATGGACAAAAGTTAGATGACATAAAAGTAATAAATCCTGGATATGTGACTTTATGAGAGGACTTATCTTTTACATTATAGATCGTAAAAAAATCCTTTTCAGTCCTATCAAATAGGGCATAAGATTCTTTGTCTATGGCATATAAATACCTAAATATTTGGCTCGATTTATGTGTGATCTTGTATTTGGTTACGTATTTGAAGTTTATGTCATATTGATAAATCACATTTTTTACATCTAATACATCAATTGTATTTGTATAGGGGTTGTAGGTGACATCTTGTAAGATTTGATATGTCTTTGGTCCATCTCCTATACATTGCTTGGAGTTTGATATAAATTTCCCTTGCATATCAAATAAATAGATAGTGTAGTATTTGTCGAATACGATATAATATTTATTGGGAACAACGATTGTGTTTTTCCCTTTAAACAATCTTCCGATAACTGAATTATCAGAAATTTCTAAAGGTGTTATCGTTATAGATGAAAAGAGGTCTTTTAAATCTACTTCTTTCGGATTTTCTAATGAAAGATGAATCGTTTTACCTTCAGTAGAAGTATTTTGATGTTCCTTATTGGTACAACCAACAAGAAAGATAAGCATGAGTATAAAAAACGGTGTGTAAATTTTCATGACTTATTTGTTTATTCGTTGTTATAAAATAGTAGATAAGAGAGTACTTATATTTTAGGTAAGTCGAACTCTACAATCGTAGGTTCGGGCAATAGAGAAATACCATATAACTTCCGGCTATCTTTAGATAATGCCATAGTTTGGAGTCTACAATCCAAATGTAGAGAAGCCACAGCATTCCCTTCATGATCAAATATTAATATCTTGTTTGCTAATGATTTTTCAGGATTCTTAAAATCATACTCGCTGAGAAGTTGGTCCAGATATAATAGATATACGTAATGTTTATCTACATCTAAATCGAGAACCATCCCGGATGATTTTTCTCGGTCATATAGCAAATCTCCGTTTTTGACACCATAATAAGCTTTATTATAGAAGAAACTCCATTGCTTTTGCATTTTACCTGATTGAAGTTGATAACATGCCAAATAGGGTAATTCATTGGGAGCAAAAAATAGAATGCCATCTTTCGCTGCGATATGTCCGTGTAACCTACTAAAAGAAGCATGTGGAGAAAGCTTTTCTTGAATAGGCGATTCTCCGAAACGCTCTATCGGTTGTAACGACTGATCTAATAAGGAAAAGAAGCTGTTCTCGCCATTACACACTTGAGATACAAAATGGGTACTATCCAAGCGGATAAAATAGTAATCGGGTAGAGCTAACTCATCTTTTTTCATCTTGTAGGGTGCTTTTAGTCTTTTTTGTTCGGATATAGTGTATTCTCCATTTTTTACTTGTAATTCTAAAATTGCCAATTCTTGTTTGTTTATTTCATTTAACCCAAATGAGTTTCCATACGAATAAGTAAGAAATGGCTGAATGAATTCCCTCGGGCCATTCCCGATTGTTCCATATTTACACACTTCTTTCATGTTATTTTGGGGGGAATATACAGAACAAAAGGAATCTGTATTGAATGTGGTAATTAATAACAGCGAATCCAGTGTTTGCATATATCCAATCGTTAACATTAACTCATTGTCGTATGCTTTATGTTTTAGATTATAGGATTGTTCAAAATCCTTAATTGTTGTTTCTTTTTTGACATGATTACAACTGATACTCCCTAAAGAGAGTAACGCGAAGATAACGATTGTTTTTAAATTTCTCATTGTTGCTTAAATATTAAATATTTCTGTGAATCAAGCTGTAATATTTGATAAATATCAGTTTGAAATGCTCATTTCTTGTATTTATAGAGTTTATTATGGTTAGAACTTACTCCCCATATGGTGTCTTTTTCTATATAAATAGATAATAGATATTTATCTAAAACATATTTTTTTATGGGATTACCATTCCAGTTAAAAGTCAGTAATATATTACTAGAAAAAGTTTCAGCACCTTTTTCTTGGAATGAAGAGTTAGAATACAACAAATAGATCATATTTGAATCGTATCCTAGTGATAAGAATCCTGTAATTTCGCTTTTTTTATGTGCTATTACAGGTCCTTTTTCGGGTATGCCAAATAAAGGGAAATGATAATATTTTTGTTTTATCAGTGATAATTTTCCTTTTCTTTCTAATTGATAAAAATCAATTAGTCCTTTGTAAGCTGCTACGAATCTGTCAGCTGATGGAGATACAGCAATAAGTGTGCCTGCGAATAAGGCTGATTTTTGATAATCAGATAAAGATGATATCTCATGATTTTCGGGGTATGTACACATATATTTATAAGTATCATCTTTTTTGTTGACAAATAAGAATCTGCCCTTGTCAAATAACCCTGTACCTATCATTGTTGTTGTATCAATAGTAGCTAAAGAAAAGAAACGATTAATTGTATCTGGAAATTCGAAGAGTAAAGAATGTGTATAGTCCGATAAATTTAATTTGAAAACCTTTCCTCTTACTCGGTCTGCAAATAAAAATTCATTCTGATTATTTTGAATAGGGATGTATTGAAGAATTTCATTAGGTCCTTCTCCTGAATAGAGGAGATCTTTGACTTCCGAGTTGTATCTATTTAAAATAGTGACATTATTTTTGGTCCGTATGTTTGAAAACACGAAACACGAGTCAAAACTCCGTACATTAAACGGCAACAACAGGCCTTTGTTTTCCAAATCAATAGAATCAATGGCTGTAATTAATTCCATTGTTGGAAAGTCTTTCTTTAAATCGCTGATTTTATCCTTGTTACAGCCAATACAGTGGCTTAAAATAAAGTATATAATAAGAATATTTATATACTTTTTCATGCTTATTTGTATTGTTCTGTAATTGAATTTCATGATAATATAATTTAAATTCTTAGTAATAAGATAAATACATCTCTCTATGATGTTTTACCATTAATTATATCTCTTACTATTGCCCTGTCAGAAGCATCCCCTTTTTTAGCAAAATCGCCCATCGGTTGTCGCCGAAGACACCCTTCGCCTATAACCGAAAGCATCGTTCGCGCCTCGCCGAAGACAGGCTTCGCTTACCGCCGAAGACACTCTTCGCTTATCGGCAAAGCTAGCCTTCGCTACTTGGGGCATTATTTGATTATACCCCGCAATTCCACGGATCAAACTATGATAACAAGATTACCATCTTCTTTCATCTCTTTTATCAAGTAAAATGTACATGGCTTTTGATTTATGTTTACTTTTACATGCCTTTTGAGTGATTCTCTGTTTTGCATGATTCGCAAATCTAAGAGTTGTGTCAGAAAGAAGCAAATAAAAGGCCTTATATTATTCTTATAAAATTCTTATATGCGGATATAAGAATTTATTCATTTGATTAATAGTAGATTGTGTTACGATTATGAGGATACAGATCAGATTAAAAGATATTATTCTTTTATTGATAATTACGATAGTGGGAGTTTGGGGAGGATTTTTAATGTATTCATTCTATAGTGAGCAACAGAAAATTTGCTTGAATTAGTGTAGAGAAATCTTTGATAAAGCACAGTCTAAAGATATCCAGTTGGAGATTACATCTAGATATGTAAAGTTTAATAGTGATAAGTCTTCAAGTAATTTTCTGGATGTTTTGGCATGGGGTGATCAATATGTTATAACAAAGAGAGACAGCTGTCGTCATCACTTGGATAGTATATTTCAGGCGGAGTTACATCAGGCTGGCTTGCCTTTTCAGACAGCCATTCGTTATACGATGACAGGTAAAACGACAGTCAGTAAGCCGGAACTAAATTTGTCTCAGATGCATCTTATCGAAGAAAAAGTTTACTATAAGAAAGATCAATCAGATGAAGATGCCATTTGGTTACAGTCCTATGTCAGTATACCTAATTCTACATTGACGATAGACGGAAAGAAGTTTAAAGTTGGTTTGGGAATGGTGATTTGTAGCATGCTGGCCTGGCTCGTCTTTTTGTTGGCAGGTCGGAAAAATTGGTACGTATCTGCAGATCCTGTTTTCGCAGAAAAAACAATGCCTAAACAACCAGATAGTTCATTGTCCCAAATGATACATATTACAGGTAATTATTATTGGGATGTGCCAAACCGAACCTTATACTATAAAGATAAAAAAGTTGTTCTCAACGGATTAATGTTATCTTATTTCGAATTGTTTATCCAGTCTGAAACCCATACAATTACGTATGCCGATATTTTGTCTCTCTACGGTGAACAATCCCAATTGTCTGTGACAACAAAAAATAAGATTTATCAGAGCATAGGAAACTTGAAGAAAGTATTACATGAGATGCCTCTTAAAATTGAGGCAATAACCAATGTCGGTTATCGTATTCATTTTAACGAAGAAGTTTAAATAGATAACCATTCACTTCATGTTTCTCCCTTTTTTCAGTAGGTATATATTCGTATGCCTTGAATCACCATATTCAACAGCCAATCAGTTAGATAGCGGAAATCTGAAAGATGATTATTTATGTTTACGTTTAGGTTTATGCGTTCAAAACGTATGTTGGAAAGGAGATATTATTTATAATAGCATTCTGGTTATTTCTATTTTGAGGATACGTTATAATCGGGAACACATACGCCAGCTTTTCATCCATACATGTCAGGTTTTTATCCAAATACCCCGGCTTTTAAAAAAGAAACCAACGAGAATTACTTATAGATGCAACGAGAATTAAAATTGATTCTCGTTGGTTTTGCTAGTTACTCTTGGGTATTTTGTAATTCGATAAGACATTGAAAATAGAATTTATTAAAAATGATGAAATGATTTGTTGTTTATTGGGATTTAGAAAATGTATATGTATTTTTGAACCGATTAAATAAAGAATTTATGAAAGTGTCTTTAAAAAATATAGCAGAAGCCTTAAATCTTTCAAAGGCTACAGTCTCTTGGATTCTTTCAGGACAAGGAGAAGCAAAAGGGTTTAGCGAAGCAACGATTAAACGAGTAAAAGACTATGCGGAATCCGTCAATTACCGTCCGAATTTATTGGCCCGAAGTTTGTCTTTGGGAACTTCTAATACGATTGGACTGATCATTCCCTTTTTGGGAGATACTTTTTATGCTCAGTTGGCAAGTGCGATAGAATTGGAGGCTGCCCGAAATAAATATGCCTTGATTGTTTGCAGTTCAGAAGGCGATGGAGATAAAGAGTTTGAATTGATACGTACTTTGAAAGCCAAACAGGTAGATGGTATTATTATCGCTCCGACAAAGGTTTCGAAGAAGGGAATAGACTTGCTGTCGGAAGAAACTTTCCCGTATGTTCTGGTGGATCGTTATTATCCGAACTTGCCTTCCAATTATGTCATTGTGAATAATACGCAGAGTTGTTATGACGTTGTGCATTATCTGGGTAAGAAAGGAGCCAGGAAAATCGCTTTGCTGACAACTGATATTCATTTGTATGTCATGAAGCAGCGGGTGGAAGGATACCGGAAAGCATTGCAAGACTTGGGTTTGGACAGCGACTTGTCTTTGGAACTTTTCATCGAGCGGCAGAATTATCAGACGGATATTATGGATAAGTTGGATTGTTTGTTTCAGGAAGTGCCGGATGTTGATGGCTTTTTCTTTTCGACCCATTATCTGGCTTTAGAGGCAATTCGTTATTTTATCAATCATCAGATAGACTATCAGCATCGTTTTCATCTGGGATGCTTTCATGAGACAATAGCGTTGGATGTTTTGGCACCGGATATGTGTGTCTCCAGAATGCCGATTGATAAAATGGGAGTAGAGGCGGTAAAAATCCTGTTGGATAATATACAGCAGGGAGGAGACTTTTCTTTCCGAAATGTGGTATTGGAGAATGAGTTTTCGCCTTCCTTTTCTCTTTTGGGGAAATAAGGCGGTTACTGCCTGTATTTAGAATTAGACCGGTTAAAGTATTGTTGGACTTTTAGTTATTTTCAGACATGATGAAACACAAAATTGGGTGGGTATGTTTGTTATTCACCTCTTTTCATTTAGGAGCACAAGTACCAGAGATGACACAAGTAGCGCCTGTGTCACCCATTACATATAAACAGGAAGATGGAAAATTTAGAGTTCTTTCTTTTGTCAAGGTAAAGGATGTTCAGACAAAAAGGTTAAAAGGAAGTATCGATGGGGTGGCGGCAAAGATCATCCCTACGGAGAAAGCAGACAGTGTATTGGTCTGGTTACCCATGATAGGAGAACCTGCCGTCTTAAGGTTGAACGATGGGAAAAAGACGATATGCGAACAGACCTTTTCTCCATTGATACCTGCCGACTGGGGCTACTTTAAAGAGGGAACGATTCATATCATTCAGTCGTCACATCAGGATATTGCCTGGATGGATACACCCGAGTATTGTCGTGAAGACCGTATCAATCAGATCATCTTGCCGGCATTGGAGCTTATGAAAAAGAATCCGGCGTTTACGTTTGAGATGGAACAGACATTAAACCTGATGGAGTTCTTGGAAGCTCATCCGGAGAGAAAAGAAGAATTGATCCGGCTGTACCAGGAGAAGAGATTCGGCTGGGGTGCAACTTATAATCAGCCTTACGAAGGTCTTTCCAGTGGAGAACAGTTGGTCCGTCAGGCTTATTATGGAAGAAAATGGATTCAGGAAAATCTTCCTGGATGCGATGATCGGGTTGCCAATAATATAGATGTGCCGGGAAGAACCTGGCAAATGCCACAGATATTGGCTAAAAGCGGAATCCCTAATTTGTTTGTCAGCCGAATGGCAGAAGGTTTATACGACTGGTATAGTCCGGATGGATCGAAAGTGCTGACTTTTACTCCTGGAAACTATGGTTGGGCGTCTATGATCTGGAAGTTCTTCGATCAGGATGCCGTTACGGCTTTTCATAAGCTGCATCATCGGACACAGTTATGGAGCGATTATTTTAAGAAGCATCAAATACCGCCTCATTATGCCATTTTAATGAGTTGTGATGCTACCAAGCCGGTAGATTATCAGCCAGTGATTGATGAATGGAATAAAATAGCAGATGCTTCGGATATTCCGTTACCACATTTGAAAGCCTCTACTGCTGAAGCCTATTTTGAAGCAGTGAGAGGAGAAAACACCCAGTTTGAAAAGATTGCAGGTGAAAGACCGGACTTGTGGCTGTATATTCATGGACCTGCCCATTATGAAGCCACGAAATATAAACGGGAAGCGGCTGTTTTGTTACCGGCTGCCGAATCGTTTACCACATTCGCTGCTTGTCTGCGGAATGAACTGTCGTCATATCCTCGCCGTGCATTCGATCGGGCATGGATGGCTTCTATTTATCCTGATCATGGATTAGGTGGAAAGAATGGAGAAATAACTGATGCTATCTTTGAAGATAGCTTGAAAGTGGGACGTGATGAAGGACAAAAGTTATTGTCGGATGCTTTACAGCAAATCACGGAAGAAGTAAATACACATCCGGACAATTATATTGTATTTAATGATCTGACCTGGGAACGTAGTGAATGGGTAGAAGTTGAGATCCAGAAATCACAGGCATCGGTGAAAGATGAGCGAGGACGCGTGGTACCCTCGCAAGTAAGAATCGCTGAAGATGGTAAGCGCTATGTTGTTTTCCTGGCAGAACGGATTCCGGCCATGGGATATCGTAGTTTTACTATTGGGGAAGGAAAGAAGCCGAAAGCGAATTTCACGGGTGCTGTTCAATACTTGGCCAACAGTATTGAGAATAGTTATTATAAAGCACAACTAGGAAATGGAGGTATTGTTTCTCTTTATGATAAAGAATTAGGAAAAGAGCTGATTCATTCTTCCAAATTTGCGTGTGGAGATGTTGTTGAATTGGGATATACAGGAAATGGAGCCGGAGAGTTTACTCGTATTACCGATGTGACACCGGGAGACATCATTCCTTTAAGTTCTTTTACCTCGACTTGGAAAGTAACGGAAGACGGTCCGTTGTTTACCCGTTTTGAGCAGGAACAACCTACCCAACATGCGGTAATCAGACAGACTATCACATTTTATCATACATATAAGAAGATCGATTTTGACATAACCCTGAAAGAGTTTGACGGAGAACATAACCGCCAGTATCGGATTGCTTTCCCGTTGAATATGATGGAAGAACGGACAATTCATTATGAAGTCCCCATGGGTGTTGCACAAGTGGGAAAAGATGAGCTGGACAAACAACCTGGAGGTTGGGCATGGGGTGGAACCTATGTACATCATCCGAAAGATTCTCATCCACGGGAAATTCAGAATTTCATTTCAGCGAGCGGCAATGGATTTGGTTTTACCATGTCATCTTGTGTAGCTGTTGCGGATTGGTTGGATCCTTCGCGTGAAGTGGCTGTTTATCCGGTATTACAAGGCATATTGCTCTCTTCCCACAAAAGTTGCCATGGCGAAGGAAACTGGTATCATCAGAAAGGAACCCATTCGTATAAGTTTTCCATCACCTCTCATCCGGAAGGTTGGAAAAACGGATATCCGTTTGGTATAGCCAATAATCATCCTTTTTATGTACAGAAAAAGGTAAACAAAGGTGGTTCTTTGGCAGCAATACATAGTTTCTTACAGATTTCAGATCCTTTCACTGCATTATCATTAATCAAGAAAGCGGATCAGGACGGTAATCTGATTATTCGTCTGACTGAAATGGAAGGGAAAGATAAAGAAATAACTGTTACGCTTCCTTTTGAAGTGAAGCAGGTAATCCGAACCAATCTGATAGAAGAAGAGCAAGAAGCCTTAAATGTTTCAGGCAAGCAATTACGCCTGAAGTTAGGCCATCATGCCATTGAAACCTATAAGCTGGTTCTTTGATACAAAGGAATATTGGAAATAGTATGTACTTTAAATAAAGATGACCATGAAAGAAATGACATCGTTGGAACGTTGCATGGCGGTATTGAGCGGGAATATACCCGATAAATTGCCTGTTGTACCGCAATGCTTTATGTTAGCTGTCGAAACCGCCGGCATGAAGATAAGTGATGTAAATAAAAACGGCCGTAAGATGGCGGAAGCTCATTTTATTTCTCAGGAGAAATATGGGTATGATGGTTGCGTCATTGACTTTGATGATGCGACCATTGCCGAGGCAGTAGGAGCGAAGGTGATTTTTAGAGACGATGAGCCTGCAATTGTTGATGAGAGCGAACCTGTACTGAAGGATTTACGGGATGTATATGATTTACCTATTCCTGATCCTTTTACGTCGGGACGATTAAATGAATGGCTGGAAGCAACACGTGTCTTAAAGGAGAAGATAGGAGATCACGTATTTATCATGGGACGGGCAGATCAAGGTCCTTTCAGTATTGCCTGTCTTTTACGTGGTACGACTCAATTTATGATGGACCTGATGACGGAAGACAGACAATTGATCCAAGATGTACTGGATTATTGCCGGAAAGTAAGTGCAGTGTTTGCCAAAGCCCAGAAGGATGCGGGTGCTCATGCTACTTCTATTGGAGATGCTTTGGCTGGACCGAATCTGATTTCGCCGGAAATGTATCGTGACTTTGCTTGGGAACCGGAGAAATGCCTGGCTGAAGAAGTTCAGGCTTACGGGATCCCGTTCTCCATTCATATATGTGGAAATACCAATGGTATTATCAAAGATATGGGAATGACCGGAGCAAAAATCCTGGAAGTGGATTGGATGCTTGACATGAAAGAGGCTCGTCAGCTTGTTCCTGCAGATACGGTTTTGATGGGTAATATAGATCCGAGTTTTCCATTAGTATTAGGTTCGCCTGCTGATGTAGAACAAGCCGTAAAGAACTTGATTGAAGCGACACAAGGTCGCAGACATATCATCAGTTCTGGTTGTGCCATGGGACGGAATACTCCGGTTGATAATTTTAAGGCTTTTATTGCAGCAACACGTCGCTATGGTTCGTATGAAGAAATTCAACGTCTTCAGGCAATGAAGTAGGATGATTAAATCAGATGCGTATGAAGAAAATAATAATTCCGATATTGTCTTTGTTGCCATTCTTCTCAGTACAGGCTCAGTTTGAGAAGAATTTATATACTTGCGATGAAGAGACTTATGATTTATTGAAGAACCTTTCCGATTCACAATTAGGAAAGGGTAGTATTTATCTGTTCACAACTACACATCAGGATTTGGCATGGCTGAACCATATTGATGCTTGTATAGCCGATCGTGATACGTTATGGCTGACTCCATTCTTAAAGCGATTGGAAGAAGATCCGACATTTAAGATGGATATCGAACAGACATCTATCGTAATGGAGTACTTACATCGACATCCAGACACGAAGCCTTTGTTTGATAAGTATATCAAAGAAGGTCGTATTTGTATCGGAGGTACGTACATCCAGCCGTATGAAGAAATGTATTCAGGAGAATCATTGGCTCGTCAGTTTTATTGGGGTGCCCGTTGGTTGAAGAAGAATTTTGACGGCTACCAGACATTATCTTATTTTAATGTTGATGTTCCGGGCCGGACATTGCAAATGCCTCAGATCATGAAGAAAGCCGGTGTGAATAACCTGATCATCAGTCGTCATGAACGAGGCTTGTTTTATTGGAAAGCTCCTGACGGATCAAAGGTCCGGACTTATACACCGGGACATTATATCTATTTCTATAATATAATGGCAAAAGAAGATACGGCAGCCGTAAAGGAATTAGGAAAGGAATCTATCTTATGGTACACAAAGTATAATGATATCAAGCAGGCAAAAACAGTTATGCCGGCCATGCTGAATTATGAGTTATCCTGGGATCAGAAACCGGTGGCAAATACATTGCAGTTTAAGGATAAATGGAACCGCGTTCAATATATCCGTAAGGAAGGAGAGATGAAATGGGAAAAAGTCAATCTACCCAAATTTGAATACGCTACGGCAGACAACTTTTTCAATACGTTGGATCATTCTACGAAAAACTTGCCTGAAATAGAAGGAGAACGTCCGAATGTATGGTTATATATTCATGGTCCTTCGCACGAGAAAGCTATTACAGCAAGTCGAAAAGGTGATTTACTGTTGTCGGCAGCAGAAGCAATGGCTTCTTATCGGATTATGACTTCTGGTTCTTTTCTTTTTTATCCGTCGGAGATGTTGAACGAAGCGTGGAAGGCAAAGATTTATCCGGATCATGGTTGGGGTGGTAATGGAGGAATCATGACGGATAATGAATTCCGGCGGAAATATGATTTGGCCTTGACGGAAGCAGAAAAACAGCTTATAGAAGATGCCGGTTATCTGGCATCATCGGTTAATACGAAGGCTGAAAAAGGAAGACCTGTCGTGTTGTTTAATAACTTGTCATTTGCCCGTACTGCTCCGGTTCAGTTTGAGATTCGTTTGGAGGAAGGTTTTGCCAAGCAGTTGTCTGTACAAGATGCAGAAGGAAAACAAATACCGGTTCAATTGTCGGATGTCAAATATTATGCAGATCAGAGTATTCAGCAGGCAAAGGTTCATTTTGTAGCTTCTGCTGTTCCTGCCATGGGGTTGAAGACTTATTATGTAAATGCTTCTTCTTCGGTGGCTGCTTTGCGTCCGGCTTCCGATCAGATCATAGAAAATTCATATTATCGGATTGAATTAGCCAAAGGTGGTATCAAGCAGATCTATGACAAGGAACAGCAGACTCCGTTACTGAATACTGCAAAGTTTTTGGGTGGAGAAGTAATCACCATGCGTTCTTTTGGTAATGGCGCCGGCGAATTTGATGCCGTACAGCAACCGGATATGGAAGGATTTGATAAAACATCTAGTCATGCTGTTGACTGGACTCTTCTGGAAGATGGTCCGGTTTATACGGCTTATAAGTTGAGAACGCCAATCCGTCATGCCATAGTGGAACAGACTTTGCGCGTATATCACCAGACAAAACGGATTGATATGGATGTGGATCTGCTGAATTGGGAAGGTGTTATGTTCCGGGAGTTCCGTCTGATGTGGCCTTTGGCTTTTGGGAAGGCTGAAGTTTCTTATGAAGTTCCTTTTGGTGCGTTGACAGTCGGTAAAGACGAGATGCCTGGTGCTGCCGGTGAACGTTATTATGTGGAGAATAAGGAACAGCATCCGCGTGGAATCGGGAATTGGATCAGTGCGAAAGGAGATAAAGCGGCTGTTACGATGACTTCATCGGTTGCGGTAGCCGATTATTTGGATCCGACGGATCAACCAGTCGATTATACGATATTACAACCGATTCTGATGGCTTCCAGAAGAAGTTGTCATGGACAGGGAAATGATTATTTCCAACCGGGAGATCATTCGTTCCATTTCTCGATTACTTCGCATCAGCCGGGAAGCATTCAACGTGAAGAAGCTGGAGTTTCTGCCAATGCTCCGCTAATATCTGTGTATAATCCTATTCGATATGCAGAGACTCGTTTGCCGGAAGAATATTCTTTCCTGACATTGGATAATCCCCAGGTCAAGGTGACTGCCCTGAAAAAGTGTGAAGATGATAATAGTTTGATCGTCCGTCTGTATAATTGTTCCGGTCAGGAGGAAGTGGTACATTTGCAAATGCCTTTCCAGCCGAAAGCGATTGTACATACGAATCTGATTGAAGAAGAATTGGAAAGTGTGCAAGAGATACGATTGGGAAAATATGCGATCGAAACATATAAAATCAAGTTAGAATAAGACATGAAGAAATGTAAGACGAAGAGAAACATCCTGGCTGCGCTGGGATGTTTCCTTCTGGTGGCTTGTACAACGACAAGTAACCAGAATCAGACGACAACAGAAGAGTCGTTGACTCAGTATGTGGAGCCTCGTATCGGTACAGCTCATTGCCGGTGGTTCCATTTTGCTCCGGGAGCCTTGCCATTTGGTTTGGCGAAGCCTGCTGCTGCTACGAATGCGAGTGTAGGAAACAAGTCGGGTTGGGAAGCAACGGGCTATGATTATCGGGATACTTCTATCGAAGGTTTCCCTTGTTTACATGAGTTTCAGGTAGGAGGTATTGTCTTGATGCCGACTGTCGGTGAACTGAAAACGATTCCTGGGGCTGTGAATTCGGAAGGCGAAGGTTATCGTTCTGCTTTTAGCCATGAAGATGAAGTCGCTACGGCCGGATATTATTCGGTCTTGTTAAAAGACTATGGCATAAAGGCTGAACTAACAGCTACGAAGCGAGTTGCGTTCCAACGATTCACATTTCCGGAAAGTGGCGAAAGCCATATCTTGTTTGATATCGGAAACCGCCAGGGAGAAAGTGGTCCGGCTGTAGATGCTGAAGTAACGGTTTGCAGTAATGATCTGGTTGAAGGTTGGGTAAAGACCTTGCCGGAATACAGTAAGAAATATCAGGATGGTGCGACCATTACAATGTATTTCTCTGCCAAACTGGATAAAGAAGCCAGTTCTTTCGGTACGTTTATCAAAGAAGATGTCAAAGAGAATCAAGCATCCGTTAAAGGTGTTGGGGCAGGAGCTTATCTGACTTATCAGACTAAGGCTGGTGAAACCGTGACTGCCAAAGTGGGGCTTTCATATACTTCTGTTGAAAATGCCCGGTTAAATCGAGAAGAGGAAACGAATCAGGATCAATTGACATTTGATGAAGCTCGTTCGGCCTCTCATCAAACCTGGGAAGAATACTTGGGCCGGATTCGGGTAGAAACACCGGTGAAGGAAGATAAAGTAAAGTTCTATACAGGTTTGTATCATGCTATTTTAGGTCGTGGTCTGGCTAGCGATGTCAATGGTGCTTATCCGAAGAATGACGGCTCGATAGGTCAGTTACCGATGGAAAATGGAAAACCGAAGTTCTCTTTCTATAATACCGATGGTATTTGGGGCGGACAATGGAACTTGATTCAGGTTTGGGCCTTGGCTTATCCGGAGTATTTGTCGGATTATGTCAGCACGCATTTACAGGTCTATAAAGATACGGGCTGGTTAGGTGATGGTATTGCCTGCAGTCGTTTTGTATCGGGCGTTGGAACCAATCAGTTGGGAAATGTTATTGCAGCTGCTTATTTGTGTGGTATTCGTGACTTTGATGTAGAAACAGCTTATGCAGCAGCCCGCAAGAATGAATTGGACGGAAAGGATCGTCCGATGGGTGCCGGTAAGTTGGATACAGACAAGTTTGTCAAATATGGTTATGTCCCTCACAAAGATCAAGGAGAGTATCCGGATGAGTCTTGGATGTTTTCTGCATCTCATACGTTGGAATATTCGTTTGGTGCGTATGCGGTCGCTCAGATGGCGAAAGAATTAGGCAAGATGGACGATTATCAGCAATTGATGGATTTATCGAAAGGTTGGGAACGTATTTATAATGAAGAGACCAATCTGATTCATCCGAAATGGGAGAATGGAAAATTCATTGAGAACTTCGATCCGATGCAAGTATGGCGTGGCTTCCAGGAAGGAAATGCTTATCAATATACATTCTATGTACCGCATGATGCCCAAACACTGATCGCGAAGATGGGTAAAGAAGAATTTGTCCAGCGTCTGGACAGTATTTTCATTATCTCGCAAGATAAGATTTTCAGTGGAGGCAAGACGATTAATGCTTTTGCCGGTTTGCAGACATATTATAATCAGGGAAACCAACCTTGCTTGCATATTTCTTGGCTGTTCAATCAGGCTGGCCGTTACGATTTAACGCAGAAATGGGTAAGAGCTATTTTGGATGAGTTCTATGGAACAGATGGAATCCATGGTTATGGATACGGACAGGATGAAGATCAGGGACAGTTGGGTGCCTGGTATGTGATTTCTTCCTTAGGTATGTTTGATGTAAAAGGATTGGCCGATGTGGATCCGGTCTTTTCATTGGGTAGCACGTTGTTTGATAAAGTAACGATTCGTTTGAATAAAGATTATTATCCGGGTGATACCTTTGTGATTGAAGCACATAATAATGACAAACAGCATGTTTATGTAAAAGACTATGTTTGGAACGGAAAAGAGTTGACATCTCCAGAAATCCGTTTCAAAGATGTTGTATCGGGTGGTCAGTTGTCTGTTGAAATGAGCGATCAGCCAGTCGTCAAATGATGACAGATCATAAATCTTTTCCGTAAGTTTGAAAGAAACATAAGCATTTGAACTTACGGAATTGGCTTAAAACAGAAAGAGGTTGCGTCATGATATCGTGAACGCAACCTCTTTTTATAAGATAGATTTGTCTTTTTACCGTAAGCGATCCAATGAACGAACCAAAGCTTCATCAGCTCCGATATTACGGATGGCCAGATAATTCAGGATTAAACTGATAAATGGGAATGTTAAAGCGATTTTCCCGGTGATGTCAACATCTCCCAAATCTTTTGATACTGTCCATACATAGAAAGCATATAAGCCATAAAAACCTAACATCAGGATGGCATTAAAAATACACAAACGAATCTGTAGAATACGTTTGCGATAAAGGAAAATAGTAATCAGTGAAATGAGGGCTATAATTGCTGTCAGCGCAAACAAACCCCATGTCGGATAAAGTAATTCCGGTTGATCTGTCAGCATCGTTGAGATACCAGAGGCATCAAACGAACATAAAGACTCACCTGCCTGTAAAACCGTTAATGGCAGGAATAATGTTGCAATCATCAGTGCGACGATGATTAACAGATATACAGTTTGTATTCTTTGTATCATAAGTATTCTTCTTTTTAAGTTATTGTCGTTTGAATCAGAAAATGAAAAGAGCAATTAATAAAGGATATTTCCTGTCGGTTGACTGAAAAGACTTTATTAATTGCTCTTTTATGGATTCAAACTGTCGTTAGCAAATAAATATATTCCGACAATTATTAGAAATTATTCTTTTCTTTAGCAGGATTTCTGTAATAAACCTTACCATCCTCATACTCTTTCGCTGCAATCAGTGTTGGTTTAGGCAGCTTTTCATAGTAACGAGAGATTTCAATCTGCTCTCTGTTTTCGAACACTTCTTCCAGATTGTCGTTATAAGAGGCGAACTCTTGGAGTTTCTTTTCCAGATCTTGTTTCATTTCAACACCAATCTGATTAGCCCGCTTTGCAATAATCGCTACCGTTTCATACACATTACCTGTATCGGCACAAAGTTTCATCATGTCGCGTGTAATGGTATTCGTCGGCGCGTTCGTTTTTCTGTAATCCATACTTCGTTTATATTGATAATTCGTTTAATACGTATTAGTAATCCGCTTGCTAGCATAATTGAAATACTTGGTTGCATCTTTCAGATATTTACCTTCCGGATACTCATTGATGTAATTGTAATATTCGTCAACTACATCACGGTATCTTCCTTGTAACTTCTCGTCGACACTAACCAATGCCAATTCATATTTTGCGCGCAGCATAATATACATAAATTCTTCACGATACTTTGAATACGGATAATTCTTCAACGCATTCTCTGCTGTGATAACCGCAGACAAATAGTTGTTACCCATATAAGTACCCAAGTTGAAATAAAGCCGGGTAGCCAACAATTCTTTCAACGCCAGTTTTTCCTGCAGTTCGAACAAGATTCGCTGTGCTTCTTCTGCCCGTTCGCTCTGTGGATAATAATCCATGTACAACTGCAATTGTTCGATTGCCTTATACGTCTGTGTCTGGTCTAATTTAGGATCCGGAGAATCTAAATATAAACCATAACCGGAATAATAACGTGACAGTTCGGCATATTCGCCTTTCGGGTACGTCTTGTAATAAGTCTCAAAATATTGCGAAGCTGTCTGGTAATCTTTTTGCCCATAATAGCTTTGAGCGAGCAGATACAGAGATTCTTCTGCATAAGCTGTTCCTTTAAAGATTGTAACCAATTCATCCAACAGCGTTGCTGATTTGGAGTATTGTTTCGCGTTGAAATACTTCTTGGCGTACGAATACTTCAATTCATAATCTGTGCTTTTCAAGATCTTGTTATACTCTCCGCAAGAGGTAAACAAGACAGCACTCATCATCCATAATAATACAATCTTCTTCATTCAACCATACGTTTAGCGCGCAAAGATAACAATTCTTTGTGAAATACAAGGTCGTTAGCGTATTAAAAATTACAATTTGTATAAATCACTGGCTGCAATCAGTTCGAGTTTGTTCTCTTTCAGTACCTCGGCGCAACGTTCAACATTGTCCGGACGGATAATGACGTTCGCTGCATCGCCCTGCGAAAAGGCATACATATATTCTACGAAGATACCGGCTGCCGTAATGATTTGCATGGCTTTTGCCAATGCTCCGGGCTGATTCGGGCAGTGAAGGCATACCACATCGGCTACACTTACCGCATATAAATGATCGCGCAATACTTGAATGGCCTTGTCGGTATCGGAAACGATAAGGCGGAGTATGCCGAAATCCGAATTTTCGGATACCGTGAATGCCGACATGTTGATGCCTGCTTCTCCTAATATATTGGCTACTTCCGTAAAACGGCCTTTCTTGTTCTCCAAAAAGATTGATAATTGTTTGATTAGCATAATAATCCTTTCTTTTAGTTATTATTCGAATTTACGGTTGTCGATGACGTGCTTTGCCTTGCCCATACTACGCTCGATGCTGCGTGGTTCGACAATCTTGATATCCGGCTGCAATCCGATTACGCTTTGGATGCGGTTGGTTATCTTTTTCTTCAAAGCAATCATCTTGTTCATTTCGTCTGAGTAATATTCCGGACGGACTTCTACCTGGATCTGGAATGTATCGGTATTGTTCACGCGATCCACAATAATCAGGTAGTGGGCCTCGAATTCCGGCAATTCCAAAATTACAGATTCTACTTGAGATGGGAAAACATTTACGCCACGAATAATCAACATATCGTCACTTCGACCTAAAATTCTTCCCATTCGGACAGCTGTACGCCCGCATTCACACTTTTCGTAGATCAAATGTGTCAAATCGCGGGTACGATAACGAATCATCGGCATACCTTCTTTTGTTAATGTAGTGAAGACGAGCTCACCCATCTGGCCTGGTTCAACCGGCTGCAGGGTTTTCGGATCGACAATCTCTGGGAAGAAATGGTCTTCCCACAGGTGTGTTCCGTTCTGGCATTCACATTCACCACCGACGCCCGGTCCGCAGATTTCTGTCAGTCCGTAGATATCGTATGCCTTGATGTTCATTTTTTCTTCCAACTCTTTGCGCATGTTTTCAGTCCAGGGCTCTGCTCCGAAGATACCAACCCGTAGTTTGAATTCGTCAAGAGGAATACCCGAATTGCGGATAGTTTCTGCCAGATACAAAGCATACGAAGGCGTACAAGCCAAAGCCTTGGCTCCGAAGTCGTGCATCAGCTGAATCTGTTTCTGAGTATTGCCACTACTCATCGGAATAACGGTACCTCCGATATTCTGTACGCCACCATGCAATCCCAATCCTCCGGTAAACATACCATATCCGTATGATACTTGGACGGAATCATTCTTACTTAATCCGTAGGCTGTCAGGCAGCGGGCAACGACTTCTTCCCATATTCCCAAGTCTTTGCGGGTATATCCAACGACAATCGGCTTGCCAGTTGTACCCGACGAGGCATGAAGCCGCACAATTTCGGACATAGGAACGGCCATTAATCCAAACGGATAATTGTCGCGTAAGTCTTGTTTGACAGTAAAAGGAAGTTTGGTGATATCATCGATCGATTGAATATCCTGCGGAACTACACCCAGCTCCTGCATCTTCTTCCGGTAGAAAGGGGAATTATGATAAACGTGTTCAATAACTCTTCTCAGTCTGATACTTTGCAGTTTCCGCATTTCTTCGCGGTCCATGCATTCTATTGTTTCGTTCCAAATCATAGTTTTTCTTGATATTGACGTTAAGTTTATTTCTAAAATCGGGCGAAAAGTAATAACTTTTTCAGAGAAAGCCAAGGAAAAGCAGAAAATGTTTATCCGTTACGGTGTTTTTATGTGGAAAAAGATACTTTGAGGGAAGGAGCTGTTCACACCATGCAATCTTTTTCGGAACCCCAATTAAAGTTGCAGATCCTACTAGGGAAAACTGTAATTCTGCCTGGTAATTCTTTAGTTCACGTCGGGAACTAAGTAATCCACGGCGTGAACTACTTAATCCACGACGTGAACTAAATAATTCGCGACGTGAACTAAAGAATAAGGTGTGACATGTGTAAGTTGCTGTCGGAGGGTATTTGTTTATATATCCGGGTAGAGAAAAGAGAGGGCAAGCCAAATTAATTCGTAATTTTGTATCTCGTTACATGAAATCAAGTTGAAAGAAGTATGAATCGAAATATTTTGGCATTGTATCTGGTGAAACTTTCCAAATGGTTCTCGCTGGTGATGCCCATCATCGTATTGTTTTATGAAAAACATGGTTTGGGTTTGCATGATGTCTTTATCCTGAAGAGTGTTTATTCAGTAGCAGCCGTGACGTTGGAAATACCTTCGGGTTATCTGGCTGATGTATGGGGACGGAAGAAATGCTTGGTTTCGGGTTGTATCTTGTTCTTTATCGGTTATCTGGTTTATTCGTTTACTTCATCCTTTACAGCTTTTTTGGGTGCAGAATTACTTTTGGGTATCGGACAGACACTTGTCAATGGAGCCGATTCTGCTTTATTATATGATACGACGGTGCACTACAAACGTGAAAATGAGTACTTGAAATACGAAGGGCGGATTACGATGATCGGGAATTTTGCCGAGGCTTTTGCCGGTATTTTCGGTGGTTTGCTGGCTGTTTATTCGTTACGTTTTCCCTTTTATGCCCAGGCTTGTGTAGCGTTTATCGGGATACCGGCCGCCTTTGCCCTGCAGGAATTTAATATAAAAGGGAAGGTGCAGAGTCCGGTAGCCGAGATCATCCGGATTATTAAATACTCGTTGTTTACGAATCGGCAGTTATGTTGTAATATTATGTATTCGGGCATTATCGGTGCTGCTACGCTGACGATGGCCTGGTTTGTACAGCCGGTTTTAATGTATCTCGAGACACCGACTTCCTGGTTTGGTGTGATTTGGACTGTATTGAACCTGATTGTAGGTGTAGCGGCCTTGTATTCGGATAAAATAGAGCATCGGTTGGGCATGAACAAAATGAATCTGCTGATTTTGGTCTGCATAGCCGGAGGTTATCTGGCCTTGGCCTACAATCTGACTTATTGGGGATTGGCTATTCTGGCGTTATTCTATATTGTACGCGGCTTTGCAACGCCGGTTTTGAAAGGATACATCAATCAGCTGACTTTTTCGGACATGCGTGCCACGGTCTTGTCGATCCGGAATTTCGTTATCCGTTTGATGTTTGCCGGAGCTGCGCCATTTGTCGGTTGGCTGAATGATATGTATTCGTTGAAGACAGCATTGCTGGCATCGGCAGGAATTATCTTTATCCCCGGACTTATATTCCTTCTTTTGAGCTTCGAAGTCAATCATAAAAAGGAAGAGTAGGGAAAAGGAGAGGCAGATTTAGAGTTCGATCTCGTCTCCCGAGATCAATCCGTTCATGATGGCATAGAATGTAAGACCCGAAACCGTTTTAATTCCCAGTTTTGCTGTAATATTTTTCCGGTGGGTAAGGACTGTATTCAGACTGATATTCAGATGTTCGGCAATTTCTTTATTGGTATGCCCGCGAACAATTTGCTGAAGAACGTTTATCTCCCGGCCGGATAAGTCTTTATTATTAGTCTCAACGACGTTGTTTGTATTCTCGGCAAGTAAGACTTGTTCGATTTGTTCGATCATCGTTTCTACGGAGCTTCGCGTAGAAATCAGATTATTTGCCGTGCCGCAGGTTTCCACCTTATCCACCAGCACAATGGTTTTATTCCGGCGGGGAAGAAAATAATCTCCATGAATCAGGAATGTTTCAGCATCCGTGAAATAGAAATCGAACCAGTCCGGCTGCTTCTCTGCCAATGCCTGCATATTGGGAAAATAAGAAATCTGTAAGGGAGAGAAATACTCTTTCAACAGGCAATCGAGCCCATAAAACTGAAGCATGTCTGCTAATATGATGGCTATTTGCTTATTCCTGGCCATTGGATTACGAAGCTTTAACGGGTCTTGATGAGAAGTTCCATTTTATGTACAATCGGAGAGAGGATACGATAACGGATCCGGTTATGTTGTTTGATGTCTTTTTCCAGACTGTTGACTGCAAAAATAACGGCATAACAAAGATTCTCGTTAAAATCGCCCGAAAGATGTTTGATCATGATGCTTTTCAAGTCGGCAAGTACCGCTTCCAGACTATCATCGTTCGTTTCCTGATCCGAGAATGACCGGATTTCTTCCTGGTTGAAAGAAATACTTTTCTGCAATTGTCCGCTTAACTGCAAACAATAAGGAAACCATTCCGATTCATCTTTCTTGATCTGTTCCGTTAAGTGTTCTTTAAAGGATTGGAAGAATTTGCCAATCAAATTCAAGGTTGCATTATTGGATTCGCTATGGGTAATGAACAAATCCAAATGTTTGGCAATATTCGGAATCTGGAACCTGAGATAATATTGATTGGTCTTGTTTAAGTAATCAATGATTTGGGAAACGTGAAATGCCTGAAGCCGTTTCTCCGGGAAGTATTCTTCATTCAGGAACGTATTAATGATGATCAGGAGAAAATCTGTATCGATTTGGTGATCTTCACAAACTTCCCGAACCGTTTTATCCTGCAATCCCAGTCGAATACCTAAGCGGTTGATTACAGGAATGAGCGAGGTGTTTTCTTCTACCACCTCACTCATTGACATATTTGGTTGAATCAAAGCCATATTATGCTTCTTCCCATTGTTTACGCAATAAATTCAAGGCATTGATAACGGTAGCTGCCCGGTCTTCGCTCTGGCAACCACACTCAAAGCTAACGTACTTGTTATAGCCAATAGCTTTCAATCCTTTGAATCCGTTTACATAATTATCAGCATCACCGTCTTCTCCCGGCATACTTCTACGCTTGCGACTTGCCACATGTACGTGTTGCAAGTATTCACCGGCAGAAATAAAGGCTCCCATATCCGATGTTTCTTCCCAAGTCATGTGCCAGAAGTCACCCATACAGCGAACACCCGGATTATTGATATCCCGGCATAAAGAAGCCGCGTCGGCTACTTGACGTAAGTAGAAACATTCTTTCCGGTTTAACGGTTCGAAGATAACTGTTGTTCCATGTTCTTTGGCGAAGTTTCCCATTTCATTGAATTGTTCGCACAAGAAATCACGGGTTTCCATTGTATGCGGCATAACCGGAACTTGACCGTTGAATGCAGGTACAATGATAACTCCCGTAGAACCTAATTCTCCGGCAGCAGCAATGATTTCTTTCATCGTATCCATGCATTGCTTCCGAATAGCCGGATCAGTAGAAAGAATGAAACCTTTGAATCCGGCGCAGATCGCACTGATCTTGATGTTTCGTCCGTTTAATGCCTGTTTGAATTCATCCACGCGAGCCGCTAAATTACCACCGCCCGGTTCCAAGCCTACTACACCATTCTTTTCCATGAAGTCCAGTTTCTCATTCAAGCTTTCGCCCGGAGCAACACCTTCCTGCAAAGAGATATTCAGCTGTGCGGCCTTATTGAATTCGATACCACAAGCTTTTGGACAAGCAGCCGGTTCGGATGTTTCTGCCGGTTTGCCTGTACAAGAAGCAATGGCTGTACTTCCTACAGCCATTGCAGCACCTGAAAGAGTTGCTTTCAGGAAATTTCTTCTATTTACTGTCATATGCAATTATTTCTTGTCAACTGGTTTGCCAGGAACAGGAACAACGAATCCACTCATATCCATCTTACCCAAGTTCAAATCTTTTGGAGTGTAATCCAAAGCAGAAGCAGTCATAGCATCCCATGTTGTTTCTGCACCTGAATAAGCTGATTCACGTCCCATGATAGCAGCCATGTTAGCAACAGCTGTTTCAGAAGCCTGTTCGATCGGTTTGTTACCACGAATGCAATTAATCCAGTTTACATGTTCCAATACGTATGGATTAGTTTGCTTGTAGGTATTCTTTTCAGCTTCGCTATCATATTTCCAAACGACATTACCTGCCAAATCTTTGATCTCCATGGTTGAACTATCCCAAGAACCTTTAGTTCCCTGGATGAATTCACTTACATTGTTGGCGCAACCATCTATCTGGCGGCACATACTGTGCAAGTGGATGCCATTTTCCATTGTGAAGTCTACACTGAAGTTATCATACTGATCACCGGTCAGACGGCGTTGACGAGAACCGAAACCAACAGCTTTTACTGGCTTCAATCCGCTGAACCAAGTAAATACATCAATATTATGAACGTGCTGTTCTACGATATGGTCACCAGATAACCATTTCCAGTTAACCCAGTCCTTAATCATCCATTCGCAATCGCTCCAGCCTTGCTGACGTTCACGATACCAAAGCATACTTTGATTCCAATATACGATACCACCAGTAATTTCACCGATAGCACCTTCCATAATCTTCTTGTATGATTCAACGTATGAACGCTGGTGATGACGCTGAGTTCCTGTAACTACGCGCAAATTCTTTGCTTGAGCTTGTTTGGCAGCAGCCATGATAGTTCTGTAACCAGCCGGATCAACACAAATCGGTTTTTCCAAGAAACAGTGTTTGCTCTTTTCAACTGCATACTGGAAATGTACCGGACGGAATACAGGAGGAGTGGCAACGATAACAACATCAACGCCGCTATCGATTAATTGTTTGTAGGCATCCAAACCAACAAATCGTTTGTCGGCAGGTATATCAATATTCTTTTCGCTCTTTAATTTGTCGGCCAAAGCGTCAACTCTTTCTTTGAATGTATCAGCAAGAGCAACAATAGTAACGCCATTTGCTGCGTTCAAGAAGTCAAAAGCTGCTCCAGAACCACGACCACCGCAACCAATAACACCAGCTTTGATTTCTTTGCCGTCAGTTGCTAAATCAGGTAATTCAGGAATATAATAAGTTCCCGGTTCTTTTAATGCCTTAGGTGCATCAGCCTGGGCATTTCCACCACCACAAGAGGTTAATAATGTAGCAGCACTACCGCCACCAATTGCACTTAATGCGCCAGCCATAGCTGAACTTTTCAGAAATGATCTTCTGCTAATTCCATTTTCCTTCTTCATAATATTGTTTGTTAAGTCAGCAATTATATTTTATGTGTTTTATTTCTTATTTGTCATATTCGCATACTACTCGGAAACCGATACCTTTAATGTCTGAATACCACCAGATACTCTTCGGTTGCTGCGGATCAGTCTTTAACCAAGCATCATGCTGTGTGCAAGAACGGGCTGCACAACGAACGTCGGCAGCATCGGATGTATAATTTCCTCCTCTCACTACCCATTCTTCGCCTTCCGTACAGATCGGATTAGAAACCTTTTCGCCTCCTTGTTTGTATGCTTCCGGACTGTATTTGTCGGCGCAGTATTCCATTACGTTACCCAACATATTCTTCAAGCCGAATGGATTAGCCTTGACACTTGATGGTTCTTGTGTCTTGTTTTCACTATTCTTGGCATAGATAACGTATGAACTGATACTGTCAGTTTCTGCATCGAAGAACTTTCTCCAAAATCCCTGATCAGAGAAATCTTTTGGATTTCCTTCAAAGAAGTAAGGAGTTTCTTTTCCTCCTCTGGCTGCATATTCCCATTCAGCTTCTGTCGGCAGACGATATTTCTTTCCTGTTTTCTTAGACAACCATTGACAGAAGGTTTCTGCAGCATAATGAGTCATCGTAATAGCAGGTCTGTCACCGCTTCCCCAGCCTTGGTCAGGAAATCCGAATGGAGGAGTAGGACCTGAGATTGCGTCTACGTCAGGATTGCTGTTGTTGGCATATACTTCTTCGGGCGGAGTTCGTCCCTCGCTCATTGTATTGGCAAAGAATGCCCAATACTGATCCCAAGTTACTTCGAATTCTGCCATGAAGAATTTATCCAATGTTACTTCACGTATCGGCGATTCATCCTCTTTATGGAAAGCTTCATTTGCTGGACTACCCATCTTGAATGTACCACCTGGTATGGCTATCATATTGAATGAAACTGTTGTTCCTGGAATTTTCTCTGTGAAATTCTCGAAAGCAGTAATTGTAGTTGCTTCTTTATAGAACAGACTGGTATCAACTGCACTGGTAGAACTTTGAGCTCCCGGAATACCTGTCATCTTTCCGTGCGTATAATTCGGATTATAGTGACCGGCATCCAAGTGACAACTGATACACTGCAGATCTAGTTTCTTCTCATTCTCTTCATAATATAGGTGAGCAGTAATACCATCGTTGGTTATACCTTCCGGGAATAAGTTCTGGTGACAATCTTTACAAGACTCGTTGGGAATGTATTTTACGGCATGTTCCAATTCGGATTTCAATTCCCAATTGAAGTCGGCGCTGTCTTTAGTCAGGTATGACCATACATCTTTTAATCCGAGTTTTGCTTTCGCTGAATAATGATCCCAAGTATTTGATTGGGGAGGAAGGTGACACGCAACGCAATGAGTCGTTACGCCACTTCCATTGTTTACGTGCTTGGATAGTTTCCAGCTGTCATATACATGTGGATGTACATGACACATCATACATGAGTCATCTGAAGAAAAGTAAACAGATGCCTTGTATGTTCCGATCATTAATCCAGCACCAACACCAATGCCAACTAATAATATGAATGGTTTCCTTGTAAAAAAGTTTTTCTTCTTTTCATAATTTGAACTGTTTCTCTGGCTCATTTTTCCGTTCGTGTTAAAATATGGTATTTTTAAGTCTAATATTTACTTCTACTTATACTTTCAGAATTAATACTTTTCTTCATCGAAAGTAAGCAGAATGTTTCCTTTTTGATTTGTCTGCTAAAACAAATCGGGAATAAAAGTAATACTTTCCTTATAAAAGAAAAACTTTTATTCCCGATTTAACGTAAAATAATAAAATGATTATGCTTTTTTAATCGCTATAACGCATTTTGAATGGGTTTAATTACAAACGTAAATTCGTAATCCTGATATGGAACCATGTATTTATCAAGTGGTAAAGCTCCCCAGCTATTAACACAGCCTAAGCCCATCTGTACTTTGTCAATGCAGAAGTTAACACAATCGGTCTGCGGAACCAATTCAGAGTGACGCTGGTCTTTTTCCAAACCATCATCAAGTGATTCCATTGTGTAGTGTAAAGCACTTGCAGAGAACGGAGTTTTACCAACCAACTGGATACCGTTACCGCCTTTATTGGTTTGATTCCACCAGCGGATATCGGTCTTTGTTCCTGTTTCCTGCGGACGGATGTATGAATAGAATTGTTCATCTACCGTCTGCGCATATTTACCAATGTTCGTTGAGTTGTTTCTATCAGCATAGTTCTCGATAGGTCCGCGTCCGTAATATTGGATGTTCGACAGATTCTTGTTTAATGCTGCACGCATACCGAAGCGGAACATGTTGGAAACCTTCGCATTCTTGTCGGTTGTCATGCTTTGAGTAACTTCGATGGCTCCTTCCTTGTTGATCCGATAAGTAAGTGTCAGTTTTGCTGAAACAGTAGGCATGTCATATTTGGCAGTAACGACAACCAAACCATTTTCTGTTGCATGCTCCAGACTTGTCAGTTTGATTTCCGGATTCTTCCATGCCAAGTACTTCTTCTGCAAGCCGGCTCCCATATCATTGTCGGTCGGAGCACGCCAGAAATTAGGTGTCAGCTGAGCACCTTCGTCTAAGATTGAAAGACCGTTTACATCATACAGGCTCAAATAACCGCTACGACGTTCAAAGTCGATGTGGAAGTTTTCTCCTTTGACGATCAGATAGTAGCTGTCATTATCTTCTACGACCGGAGCTGGAGTGTAATCGTGGGCGATCTTCTTTTCTGTCAGCAGATTTTCTGGAGCTTTGTATTCCCGAACGGATAATTGCTGCTGAGCTACAGCAAAACCTGCCGGCAATAATGTCTCTGTATTCTTCAGTTTGAATGCTACATTTAATAATACTTCCTTGCAAGGACATATATTATCTAATGTATAATTCAACTTTTGATTGACAGTTTGCTGCGGACCTACTTTCAAGTCGTTGATGATGCCTGATTGCAATACTTCTCCGTTGGCTAATAACTGCCATTCTGCGTAGAAGTCGCTCAGGTCTCTGAAGAAGTTTTCGTTATAGATGCTGATTTCACCTTTCTGCAGATCAACGGGTTTTACCCAGATGTTCTGATAGATGTAACCCACTTCGTGTGCATGTGGATTCGGAACACGGTCCGGACTGATCAATCCATTGTTCTGGAAGTTATTGTCAGAAGCATCATACCGGTTAAAGTCTCCACCGTAACCATAGAATTCTTTACCGTCTTTGGTATACCATCTGGCCGACTGGTCGACGAAGTCCCAAATAAAACCTCCCTGGTATTTCGGATATTTACGAACTAGATCCCAATATTCCTTGAATCCTCCTTGAGAGTTACCCATCGCATGTGCATATTCGCATTGGATAAGCGGCTTGTCAATGTCACCTTTGCTGTAGTTCTCGCAGCTTTCGTATGAATAGTACATCGGGCAGAAAATATCTGTATATTCATTGGTTCCGGCTTGTTCGTATTGGACAGCACGGGTCTTGTCTTCTGCTTTGATCCATTTGTAACATGCTTCGAAGTTCGGACCGAAACCTGCTTCGTTACCTAATGACCAGAAGATAATAGACGGGTGGTTGTATCCGCGTTGTACGTTGCGCTGATTACGTTCGAGGTGAGCTTTGGCAAACAACGGATTCTTTGCCAGTGTCTCATCACCATAACCCATACCGTGTGATTCAACATTGGCTTCGGCAACTACGTAGATACCATATTCATCGCACAAGTCATACCACAAGTTGTTATCCGGATAGTGGCAAGTTCTGACGGCATTGATGTTTAATTCCTTCATCCGTTTGATATCTTGAATCATCCGTTCTCTGGAAACAACATATCCTTTATCCGGATCCATTTCGTGACGGTCTGCACCTTTGAACAGAACAGCCTGACCGTTGACCAATATTTGACCGTTTTTCAATTCGATCTTGCGGAAACCTACTTTTACAGGAATGGATTCGATGATCTTTCCGTTTTCCTGCAGGTTGGCAACCAAGGTATAAAGGTTTGGTGTTTCGGCTGTCCATTTGGCCGGATTGCTGACAGTCATACTTGCTGTCTGTTTGCCGGAACCTTTAACTTGTGCCGTTGTCACTTCTTTTCCTTCTTTGTCGAGCAACTTCAAATCAACCGTTCCTTTACCTTTCATCTGGATATCGATCTGAAGTGTACCATCTTTGTATTGTGTATCCAAGTCGGGAGTGATACGGATATCTTCGATATGGTTGGCAGTACGTGTATATAAGTAGCAATCACGTCCTACACCTGAATAACGGAAGAAGTCTTGATCTTCCAGATAAGTACCGTCGCACCAGCGGAATACTTGGAAAGCAATGATGTTTTTACCCGGGCGCAGATATTTTGTCAGATCAAATTCGGCTTCCAGTTTGCTGTCTTCGCTGTAACCAACAAACTTACCGTTGACCCACAGATACATATTAGAAGTAACTGAACCGAAGTGAGCCATGATCTGACGTCCTTTCCTGTCGGCAGGAAGTTCTATTTCTTTGCGATAGGTACCTACATGGTTGTTGACAGTCGGTACATACGGCGGATTGTTCTTATACTGGCTTCTCCAAGGATAACCAACGTTTACATAAATCGGATCACCATATCCGTTGAGTTCCCATACACCGGGAACCTGAATGTTGTCCCAACCTTTGTCATTGAAATCTACTTTGTAGAAATCCGTAGGGCGTTGGTCGGCATTCTGAACCCAGTTGAATTTCCATGTGCCGTTCAGCGTCATGTAATTGTCTGATGCCAGACGACAACCCTTTAATGCTGCTTGTTCAGATTCGTAAGCGAAGTAGTTAGTGTGCATTGCCGCACGATTGATGGCATTGACATTCGGGTCTTGCCATTCCGGTTGTTGTGCGAATGCAGTTAGCCCCACAGAAGCGAGGGCGCAAATTAGTACTTTACGTGTCATGATATTGTATTTAAAAATTTATGCAAAAATAAAAATAAAGGGAGAATGTACAACTATAAAAATCAATTATTCATCCTTTCTTTTGACATAGACTTTGTTTGTTCCCATGCCGGAAACCGTAATTCCACTGTTCGGATCCTGCCGGAAACGTTGCAATTCCCGTGTCGCTGTCGTACGACTTAACCCGGTCAGTTGCACATAATCGGCAATACGCATCAGGGTATGCGTCGATAAATACTGCTGGGCAAGGGCCAATCGCTCTTGTTCGCTATAACGGGAGCTGTGTAAAATACTGTTTCCCCCGCGTTTCAGATTGCAATGCCGGTTGGTTCGCCGGATTAATTCCTGGCTGGCTCTGAAATTAACGCCGTTCACTTCAATGCTCCGGGCATTACGTTCGGGAGCATCTTCTTCAACCGTTTCGGTTTCCTTGTCGGCCGAAAGTCCCAATGTAGGTTTGAAAGTCCCTACACCGTCGATTGTAACCGTATAACCTTGTCCCATGTAATAAGCCAACTTTTCGGCCATGTTACTTAGTACGTGCAACACACTTCCTTCGCTCAATCCGGAGCCCGGCTGGGCAAGTTCGCTGACAAATTCCCGCATGTTGATGCGTTGATACGTTTTCATTCTATAGAATGTACGCTTTTTTCCTGACCCGTCTAGGTCGTTCATTTCTTGTTTGATGTATTCTGCCATGATAAGATTAGGTATGATTCATGTAATTTGCGGAGAGCAAAATCTGCTTTCCGCGCAGGGTAAAGGTATGAAATAATTTAGATAAAAATGCAATCCTTCCGGAAATTCTTTAGTTCACGTCGTGGATTACTTAGTTCACGCCGTGGATTACTTAGTTCACGCCGTGGATTACTTAGTTCACGCCGTGAACTAAAGAATATGTTACGGGAAAACTGATTTTATATCCTTGGAGAAAAAAGTTTTATCGGAAGATTAATGGGAATCGGATAGAGGAAAGTAGGAGAGACGTATATCGCTCGAGTATATAAAAAAGAAAGAGGTCATCTTCCCACGCAGGGAAAACAACCTCTTTCCATATAGATACAAAATTAATCTTGCTGATTATTAGTCACGCTTACCCAACTTATGGTCGATAATACCGTAATGATGATCGCCATAGTTCTTCAAGTCGTCCAAAATACCTTTAGCTGTTGATTCTTCTTCTACTTGTTCACGAACAAAACCGAACAAGAAATCTCTTGAAGCATGGTCTTTATCTTCTTCAGCGATATCAACCATTTTGTCAATCAACTCAGAAACATATTTTTCGTGCTTATAAACGTGTTCGAACACTTCTACCGGAGAACCCCAAGCCGTTGGAACAACATTTACCTGACCAATCATGATATCACCGCCACGGTCAATACAATAATTGATCATCTTGTGTGCATGTTCCAATTCTTCGCTGGCTTGTTTTTCCATCCAGTGAGCAAAACCATTCAATCCTTCTTTCTTGAAATAAACAGCCATAGACAAATACAGATTAGAAGACCACATTTCTGCATTCACCTGCGCATTAAATGCTTCTGATAATTTTGTGCTTAGTAACATGATAGATACGTTTTAATAGTTAGTTTATTTTCTAATGCAAATGTCGCATTAATGTTTATAATAAACCAAATCTTCCCGATTAAATTTGTTTATGAACGTATAAATTTTGTCTATTTCAGCTTCTCCGTAATTGATATACACTTCGGCAGAACGACGATAGCTTTCGTCTTTGTTTGCATCCTGAAGCAACAGATAGCCAAATACACAATGCGCACCAGCTTCAACCAAACGGCGTGCCTGGAAGTCAATGTATTCGGTATCTTTGGTGCCTGCTACAGCCTCTACCAGTTCGGCATATTTAGAAGTCATTGCCTGCAGGCGACTTTGCAACGGTTTCAACGCTTCGTTGTATTCAATCTTGTCGTATTCGTGCAACTGATTGAGATAAGTTCCGGTTGTGACGTGGCGGATTGCTGCTACGACCTGCAACTGAGTCGTTCCTTCGTAAATATTGGTGATGCGGGCATCGCGGTACAAACGTTCGCAAGTATAGTCTTTCATGAAACCGGAACCACCGTGAATCTGAATGGCATCGTAAGCATTCTGATTGGCAAACTCGGTGGTCATACCTTTACCCATCGGTGTAAAGGCGTCGGCCAGCTTACTGTATTTCTTCAGTTCCTGGCGTTCTTCCGGAGTCAGTTTACGTTCTTTGGAAATATCATCGAGAGCTTTGTATACATCTACGAAACGAGCTGTTTCGTAAAGCATAGCACGTGAAGCATCCGCCTTAGCACGCATCAGTGAAAGCATTTCGTAGATAGCCGGGAACTGTATGATCGCTTTACCGAACTGCTTACGGTCGAGAGCATAAGCGTAACCTTCCCGATAAGCTGCTTCGCTTAATCCGACAGCCTGAGCCATGATACCTAAACGGGCACCATTCATCAAAGCCATGACATATTTGATCAATCCTAACTTACGGTCACCGCAAAGTTCTGCCTTAGCATTCTTGAATACCAATTCACAAGTAGGAGAACCTTTGATACCCATCTTGTTTTCAATACGGCGAACATTAACACCTCCGTTGCGTTTGTCGTAAATAAACATAGACAAACCACGACCATCATGTGTTCCTTCTTCCGAACGAGCCAGTACCAGATGAATATCTGCGTCGCCGTTGGTGATGAAACGTTTTACGCCATTCAAATACCAGCAGTTGTCTGCTTCGCTGAATGTTGCTTTCAACATGACAGACTGCAGGTCAGAACCTGCATCCGGTTCGGTCAAGTCCATTGACATCGTTTCGCCGGCACATACGCGCGGAATGTAACGCTGACGCTGGTCTTCGCTACCGAATTCGTACAATGTTTCGGCACAGTCCTGCAAACCCCAAAGGTTTTCAAAGCCGGCATCTGCACGAGAAACCATATCGGCAGCCATAATATAAGGTACAATCGGGAAATTCAGACCGTCATAGCGGCGAGGCATGGCAATACCCATCAGGCCGGCTTTACGTACGGCATCCAGGTTTTCCTGAGTTCCTTTGGCATAAGTCACACGACCATTCGCTACAGAAGGACCTTCATGATCTACACTTTCAGCATTGGGGGCGATGATGTCTCCACAGATTTCACCAACGATTTCCAATACTTTTTCATAACTATCCATGGCATCCTCAAAATCCTGAGGTGCATAATCATATTTATCTTTATCGGCAAAGCCGCGTTCTTTCAGCTCAACAATACGCTCCATCAACGGATGATGCAGGTGGTGCTTCAGGCTGGGATTATCTAAATAAAAGTTAGCCATATCTTATTTATTATTCTTTTTGTAATACTTGATCATCTTCGGAATCACTTCTTCAACGGTACCGTTGATAACATAGTCGGCAATCGTATTGATCGGGGCATTTTCATCATTATTGATAGAAATGATAATACCCGCATCCTGCATACCGGCAATGTGTTGGATTTGTCCGGAGATACCACATGCAATATATAATTTCGGACGAACCGTTACACCGGTTTGACCAATCTGACGATCGTGTTCACAGAATCCAGCGTCAACGGCTGCACGGCTGGCGCCGACTTCTGCATGAAGTTCTTTTGCCAATTCGAACAACATGTCGAATCCTTCTTTTGATCCCATGCCGTAACCACCGGCGATGACGATAGGAGCACCTTTCAAGTTGTGCTTAGCTTTCTCAACATGACGGTCGATAACTTTTACAACGAAGTCTGTTTCCGGAACATATTTCGCTACATCATGGCGGATAACTTCACCCTGATAGTTCGGATCCAATACTTCTTTCTTCATCACTCCTTCACGAACAGTGGCCATTTGCGGGCGATGTTCCGGATTGATGATCGTAGCAACGATGTTACCACCGAAGGCCGGACGAATCTGATACAACAGGTTTTCGTATGTCTTACCGGCTTTTTTATCTTCGTGTGAACCGATTTCCAAAGAAGTACAGTCGGCTGTCAAACCACTGGTCAGGGCCGAAGAAACACGAGGACCTAAATCGCGTCCGATCACAGTTGCTCCCATCAGACAGATCTGCGGTTTTTCTTCCTTAAACAAATTGATTAGAATGGAAGCGTGAGGCAAAGTAGTATAAGGGAAAAGTCCCGGAGCATCGAATACATGTACTTTGTCAACACCGTATGGAAGCACTTGGCTTTCTACACCGTTCAAGTTTGTACCGGCAATGATAGCTTCCAACTGACAGCCCAATTGATTGGCTAATTTTCTACCTTTTGTCAGTAGTTCGAGACTTACATCAGCAACGGTTGTGCCTTCAAGTTCACAATATACAAATACGTTATTCATAGGTATATTTTTATCCAATCGTATGATTGGCTAACAGTTCAACAATCAAATCTTCAATATCTTTATCCGAGCTGGTCAGAGTCTTGCTTTCCTTGGCCTGGAAAACAATGTTCTGGATAGACTTAACCTTTGTCGGAGAACCCGACAAGCCACATTGTTTCAAGTCGCCATTCACGTCGGCTACACTCCATTCCGGAATATTCAGATAAGGACGAGTCTCATATAATTCCGCATATTTAAGAGCGGGTGTTCCATCAGGATGGCAAGCTGGAGCCGGCGCTTTTTCCTGTTTCCCTAATGCTCGTTTATACTTTTGTACCAGTTTGGCATTACGCGGACGGCAAGGAGCTGCTGAACCATTTACGGTAATGACGATAGGCAGCGGACCTTCAACCGTTTCTACACCACCGTCGATATGACGTTTTACCGTAATACGCCGGTTCTCTTCATCAACATTCAGGATTTCTTCGGCATACGTAATCTGTGTCAGTCCCAGTTTCTCTGCTACCTGCGGACCAACTTGAGCCGTATCACCGTCAATTGCCTGTCGACCTCCGATGATGACATCGTAATCTTGGATCTTCTTGATGGCAGTAGCCAGTGCATACGATGTTGCCAGCGTATCAGCTCCGGCGAAAGCTCTGTCGGTAAGTAGATAACCTCCGTCAGCACCACGATATAAACCTTCTCTGATTATTTCTGCTGCACGACCCGGACCCATTGTCAACAGTGTGACAGTTGATCCCGGATGTGTGTCTTTCAGGCGTAAAGCCTGTTCTAAAGCGTTCAGGTCTTCTGGATTGAATATGGCAGGAAGTGCGGCACGGTTAACAGTTCCGTCTTCTTTCATGGCATCCTTTCCGACATTTCGTGTGTCGGGAACCTGTTTTGCTAATACAATAATTCGTAAACTCATTTTATTGGATATTATATTCGTTTTTTCTTTGCTTGCAAAAGTAATTATTAAATTGAGATTAGGAAAGAATGTATCAAAAAATCACTAATTGTAGTGATTGTCTGGTTAGGCAAATTGTCTTTCCTTTGCAATCGAAAACAATATACCAAGTAGTGGAAATGAAAAAAGAACAAATGTTCATCGCGACAATTCTGTTGGCAGGCTCAGAATTTGTCATGGCGGATGAAATCAATCCTAAAGATACGATCCGTACATATAATATAGAAGAAGTTGTCCTGACGTCTTCAACAAAAGAGACGAACGATTTGCGGAAACTTCCCGGTTCTGTAACGATTTTATCGCCCCAGCAGATTATCGGGCGGCAGATAGATGCCTTGAAAGACATCAGTTCGTTTGTACCGAATCTCTATATGCCCGACTACGGAGCCAAATTGACTTCAGCCATTTATATCCGTGGTATTGGAGCCCGAAGCAGCGGACAGTCTATCGGGATGTATGTTGATAACGTTCCTTACCTGGATAAAAGTACATTCGACTTTGAACTGACCGATATCCAGCGGATTGAAGTATTGCGTGGTCCGCAAGGAACCTTATATGGACGTAATGCCATGGGTGGTATTGTCAATATTTATACGATTTCTCCCTTTGATTTCCAGGGGAAAAAGCTTTCGGTTTCAGCAGGTAACTACGGACAGGTTAAAGTAAAGGCTTCGCATTATGGTGTAATCAATGATAAGTTCGGGTTTACTGCTGGTGTGTATTACGATCGGAACAGTGGTTTCTTTACGAATGAATATACGGGGAAGAAAGCCGATAATGAACAATCGGTTGGTGGGCATATCCGCTTGGAGGGACGTTTTAATCCTAATTTCCGGATGGCTTATACTTTGTCTGCCGATTATTCGGATCAAGGTGCTTTCCCTTATGGTTTATATGATGCGGCTTCCGGATCGGTTGCATCGGTGAATATCAACGACCCTTCGTCTTATACGCGAACCATGGTAGCCAACAGCCTTTTGTTGGAGTATAAGACAGATCAGATATTGTTAAGCAGTACAACCGGTTATCAATATCTGAATGACGATATGCTGATGGATCAGGATTTCTCTCCTAAATCAATCTTTACCTTGAATCAGAAACAGAAACAGCATGCATTCAGTGAAGAAGTAGCGATAAAAAGTAATTCGGCCCAGAATTATCAGTGGTCATTTGGTCTGTATGGCTTTTATAATAGCTTGAACACGGACGGACCTGTTACATTCAAGGAAGATGGTATCAAAGAAGTTCTGCAACCGGTATTCGACAAAATCAAGGAAGATGCTGATAATCCGAAAATGCCTGCCCTGAAGATTACGGACAAAGAATTGTATATCCCAGGTAACTTTGATACACCTTCTTTTGGATTGGCCCTTTTCCACCAGTCGACATACAATAATCTTTTCGTCGATGGTTTATCCGTAACGGCAGGAGTTCGTCTGGATTATGAAAAACAGAAATTAGGATATACGGGAGAAGCCAAGATGAACATGGCGGCCAGTTTCGGAGAAACAGAAATACCGTTGAGTTCCTTCTATGATGCTACTGTGATGGATGTACACGCTTCGCAGGATTTCTGGGAATTTTTGCCGAAAGTCTCATTGAAATATGAATGTTCTCCTTCTACATATACATACGTATCGGTAGCGAAGGGATATAAAACGGGTGGTTATAATGTACAGATGTCAGCAGATGTGATGCAGGCTCAGATGAAATATGATATGATGTCTGCTTTCAGTTCGATGATTCCGGTTGAAATCGAAAAGCCAACTCCCGTGGAAGAAGTCGCTGCCTATAAGCCGGAAAAGAGCTGGAATTACGAATTGGGTATCCGAAGTGAGTTGATCAAGAATCGCCTGAGTACGGAGCTTACTACCTTTTTGATGGATATTCAGGATTTACAGATAACCAAGTTTGTGAATAGTGGTAACGGACGAGTCTTGGCCAATGCAGGAAAAGCGCGTAGCTTGGGTGTAGAAGCTTCGGCTCATGCTTTACTGGCGACAGGTTTGACGGCCGATTTGAATTATGGTTATACGCATGCGACTTTCCGGGATTATAATAATGGAAAGGATGACTTCAAAGGAAATTATGTCCCTTATACGCCGCGTCACACCATGAGTCTGGGTTTGCAATATTCAAAAAGTCTGCAAGGCAAATGGCTGGACCAAGTCTATGCTTCGGCTCAATTAAACGGAACGGGAAAGATCTTTTGGACAGAATACAATGATATCAGCCAGAATTTTTATCTGACTTTAAATGCGCGGGCGGGCGTTCGCAAAGATAAAATTAATGTGAGTGTCTGGTCTAAGAACTTAACGAATACGACTTATTCTGCCTTTTACTTTGAATCGTTTGGTAATCCGTTTATCCAGTTGGGAAAACCCTTGCAAGTAGGAGTAGAAGTATCGCTGACTCTGTAAGAACGACGACTTATGTAATATTTTCTGCTTTTCTAGGGAGAAAAGGATAATCGTTGGCGTTTTAGTTTGTACTTTTGTGCGCTAAATACACAGATTGTGATGGAACAACATTCTCAAAACATTAACAAAGTAATTGTCCGTCCGTTGCAGATGACGGATTATAAGCAGTTAGCTCAATCGTTCAGACGTGTTTATTCCGATGGTTCGGATGTGTTCTGGACGAAAGAGCAGATCGAAAAATTACTTACTATTTTCCCAGAAGGACAGGTTGTAACGGTTGTTGATAATAAGATAGTCGGTTGTGCCCTTTCAATTATCGTTGATTATGATCGTGTCAAGAATGATCATACTTATGCCGATGTAACAGGGAAAGAAACTTTCAATACACATAATCCGAAAGGTAATATTCTATATGGTATTGAAGTCTTTATACATCCGGATTATCGTGGATTACGTCTGGCCCGTCGTATGTATGATTATCGGAAGGAACTTTGCGAAAGCCTGAACTTGAAAGCGATTATGTTTGGTGGACGTATTCCGAATTATCATAAATATGCGGATGTCATGCGTCCCAAAGAATATATCGATAAGGTCCGCAAGAAAGAAATATATGATCCGGTTCTGACGTTCCAGTTGTCAAACGATTTCCATGTGCGAAAAGTGATGACTAATTATCTGCCGAACGATGAAGAGTCAAAGCATTATGCGACCTTGTTGCAATGGGATAATATTTACTATCAGCCGAAACCGGAAGTGATTGCTTCGAAAACAACGGTTCGGGTAGGTTTGGTTCAATGGCAGATGCGTCCGTATAAGAGTTTAAATGACGTCTTCGAGCAAGTTGAATTCTTTGTGGATGCAGTGTCGGACTATAAAAGTGATTTCATCCTTTTCCCGGAATATTTCAATGCTCCGCTGATGGCAAAATTCAATCACATGAGTGAGTCAGAGGCTATCCGTGAGTTAGCTCAGTATACGGATGAGATGCGGAAACGCTTTGTTGAGCTGGCTATCAGTTATAATATCAATATCATTACAGGAAGTATGCCTCAGATCCGTGAAGATGGTTTATATAATGTAGGATTCTTATGCCGTCGGGATGGTTCTTATGAGACATATGAGAAAATTCATATTACACCGGATGAAGCTAAAAGCTGGGGACTTTCGGGAGGAAAGAAAGTACAGACCTTTGAAACGGATTCTGCTAAGATAGGTGTCTTGATCTGTTATGATGTTGAGTTCCCGGAATTATCCCGTATCATGGCTGAACAAGGAATGCAGATATTGTTCGTTCCTTATTTAACTGATACGCAGAATGCCTATTCAAGAGTTCGGGTCTGTGCTCAGGCTCGTGCCATTGAAAATGAATGTTTCGTAGTCATTGCCGGTAGTGTCGGTAACTTACCGCGTGTACACAATATGGATATTCAGTACGCTCAGTCGGGAGTCTTCACTCCGTGTGACTTTGCCTTCCCAACAGATGGAAATCGGGCAGAAGCGACACCGAATACTGAAATGATTCTGGTATCGGATGTCGATCTGGATTTGTTGAGTGAATTACATACCTATGGAAGCGTACGTAATTTGAAAGATCGCCGGAATGATTTGTATGAGGTTCGATTGAAGAAAAATAAATAAGCATTTAAACAAAGACACGGAGATGACGCCGTTCGTATGAACACGCGGACTTCGTGTCTTTTGTATATAATATAAAGGTAAATGGCAAAGACAAAGACGGTTTATGTTTGTTCTCATTGCGGGGCTGATTCTCCGAAATGGTTAGGGAAATGTCCGAACTGCGGAGAATGGAATACGTATGTGGAAGAGGTTGTTGCGAAAGAAGTCCCTTCTGCCAAGCGTCCGGTTCCTTCCGGTTTGAGCGAAAGAGGACAGGCACGTCCGGTATTGCTTCGGGATATTACAGCGGAGAAGGAAGACCGATTGGATTTGAAAGACCAGGAGTTGAACCGTGTGTTGGGCGGTGGCTTGGTGAAAGGATCTTTGGTATTGATTGGCGGTGAACCGGGAATCGGAAAATCTACCTTGGTTTTGCAGACAATCCTCAAGTTGCATGATTTGAAAGTCTTGTATGTTTCCGGGGAAGAAAGTTACCGTCAGTTGAAAATGCGGGCGGATCGTCTGGCTCCTGATAGTCAGAATTGCCTGATCTTATGCGAGACCAATCTGGAACAGATATTCGTGCAGGCTCAGAATGTGCAACCCGATTTGTTGATTATCGATTCCATTCAAACGATTTTTACCGAGCTGGTCGAATCTTCTCCGGGCAGTGTTTCTCAGGTGCGCGAGTGTAGTGCTGCCATTCTGAAGTTTGCCAAGGAAAGCGGCGTGCCGGTATTGCTGATCGGTCATATTAATAAGGAAGGAAGCATTGCCGGACCTAAGGTGTTGGAACATATTGTTGATACCGTTTTACAGTTTGAAGGCGACCAACATTATATGTATCGGATTCTTCGCAGTATCAAGAACCGTTTCGGTAGTACGGCCGAATTGGGAATTTATGAGATGCGGCAAGAAGGTTTGCGCGAGGTAAGTAATCCATCGGAATTATTGCTTACGCAGAACCATGAAGGATTGAGTGGAGTAGCCATTGCCGCTGCCATCGAAGGAATTCGTCCGTTCTTGATTGAAACGCAGGCTTTGGTAAGTTCCGCCGTTTATGGGACGCCGCAACGAAGTGCCACCGGTTTTGATATCCGACGGATGAATATGTTGCTGGCGGTATTGGAGAAACGTGCCGGATTCAAGCTGGCTCAGAAAGATGTTTTCCTGAATATTGCCGGTGGTTTGCGTGTCAATGATCCGGCGATCGATTTGGCTGTGTTGGCAGCCGTCCTCTCGTCAAGCTTGGATATCTCCATCGAACCGGGCGTTTGTATGGCAGGCGAAGTGGGCTTGTCGGGCGAGATCCGTCCGGTAAATCGGATTGAACAACGAATCATGGAGGCAGAAAAGCTGGGTTTTTCCCGTATTCTGATTCCCTATAATAATTTGAAAGGTTTTGATACGAGCCGTTGCCGGATTCAGATTGTGCAGGTCCGAAAAGTGGAAGAGGCGTTCCGACAGTTGTTCGGATAAAGATCCGGAGAATCAGGAATCACAAAATATGCTCAGATGTGACCGCAAATGAAGAAGTAGTCACATTTCATGTCAGTTTGTGACTGCAAATGAAGAAGTAGTCACATTTCACGTTAGTTTGTGACCGCAAATGAAGAAGTAGTCACATTTCATGTTGGTTTGTGACTGAAAATGAAGAAGTAGTCACATTTTATGTTGATTTGTGACCGCAAATGAAGAATCGGTCACATTTCATGTTCATTTGTGACTAAAAACGAGTCGGAAGCCTCGCTTGTTTTAAAAAATGATGTATCTTTGGGGATGATCCTTTAAAGACAGAGCGATATGAAAGAAGAAAAGGCAAAAGTGAGCGTGGAGCAGATCTACCGTTCCCGTCTGACAGAGAAATGCGTGACGTACGACGACGGCTGGATGCGTTGGGAAGCATTTCCGGAACCCGAGCCTACGGGCTTCCCTGAAATGGATGCATTGGGGAAATTACTGGCCAGAACTCCTGTTCCTTCGGTGCAGGCGGTGACTCTCGCGATGGGAATGCCGCTTTCCATTTTGCGGGCCTTCGTGCAGGGATACACGGGGATGAACTTGACGGAATTTATCGTCTGTTATCGTCTGTTGGTAGGTGAGGAACTGCTGCGTTGCACCGACCTCGACTTGACGAGCATCGCCCGTTGCGCGGGCTACCAGCGCGAGGTGTTTTCGAGGAAGTTCAGCGCGCATTACGGGCAGTCGCCGAAAGATTACCGGTATTTCAAGCGCCCCAATCGTTTTCGCGAGCTTTACCGTTGGGATAATCAGAAATTAAAAAAAATGGAACGATGATACGGGAATTACAACTCAGAGTCTTACCGCAAGATGCGGTAAGCGAACAGACATTGAAACAGGTCGTTTCACAGGAAACGGGGGTTTCCGTAGGTGAAATAAACGCCGTGCGCATACTGAAGCGTTCGATCGATGCCCGCCAGCGCACGATATTTGTGAATCTGAAAGTACAGGTCTTTATCCAGGAAGATCCGACAACACCGGCTTATCAGTCGGTAACATACGGAGATGTTTCGTCGGGAAAGCCCGTGGTGATTGTCGGGGCAGGACCCGGAGGTTTGTTTGCCGCTTTGCGGGCTATCGAGCTGGGACTTCGTCCGATTGTGGTCGAACGGGGAAAGAATGTGCGGGAACGGAAAAAGGATATTGCCCGTATCAGTCGGGAACATCTGGTGAATCCAGAGTCGAATTACAGCTTCGGAGAAGGAGGTGCCGGTGCTTATTCAGACGGTAAACTCTATACACGAAGTAAGAAGCGGGGTTCGGTCGAGAAGATCCTGAATGTATTCTGCCAACATGGTGCCAGTCTGTCGATCCTGTCAGACGCGCATCCGCATATCGGCACGGACAAACTGCCGCGTGTGATTGAGAATATGCGCGAACAAATCCTTCGGTCGGGTGGAGAAGTACACTTTGAAACCCGGATGGACCGATTGATTATCCGCGACAACGAAGTGATCGGTATAGAAACACAGACAGGAGAGACATTTATGGGACCGGTTATTTTGGCCACAGGACATTCTGCCCGCGATGTCTATTATTATCTATATAATGCCCAAATCCCGATTGAGGCGAAAGGTATTGCCGTGGGCGTCCGTCTGGAACATCCGCAGCAATTGATAGATCAGATTCAATATCACCGGAAGGAAGGTCGGGGTAAGTATTTACCGGCTGCTGAATATAGTTTCGTCACACAAGTACAAGGACGAGGCATTTATTCATTTTGTATGTGTCCGGGTGGTTTTGTTGTACCGGCAGCCAGCGGCCCCCGACAGATTGTTGTCAATGGAATGTCTCCATCCACCCGTGGGTCGTATTGGTCTAATTCCGGAATGGTTGTTGAAATCCGTCCGGAAGATTATCCCGAACTGATGAAAGGGCAGGAGATGAAAGTACCAGCTGATTCGCCTTTGGCATTGATGGCTTTTCAGGAGCGGCTGGAAGAACTTTGCTGGCTCAACGGGAACCAGCGACAGACGGCTCCGTCTCAGCGGATGGACGATTTTATTCATAAACGTTTGTCGGCCGATTTACCTGTCACTTCCTATACGCCCGGCGTATTATCTTCGCCTCTTCATTTCTGGATGCCGGAATTCATTACCCATCGGCTGCGTGAAGGCTTCCGTCACTTCGGGAAAGTCTCCAGAGGCTTTTTAACCAATGAGGCACTGATGATAGGAGTGGAAACACGAACCTCTTCGCCCGTTCGTATCTTGCGTGATAAAGAACTCCTGCAACATGTCACTTTGCGTGGTCTTTTCCCTTGTGGAGAAGGAGCCGGATATGCCGGAGGCATTGTGTCGGCAGCTATTGATGGAGAACGCTGTGCCGAGATGGTAGCTGAATTATTGAAATAAGAAAAAGGAAAGATAATAGACATAAACAGAGCTTATGATAACCTATTTGATTTTGGGAATAACCGTAGTAGTCTCTTTCATCTGCTTTGGAAATCAGACGCTGGCGATGAAACTAGCCTTGAGTCCTTATCAGGTAATCCACCGACAGGAATGGTATCGGGTCGTTACCCATGGATTTGTACATGCCGATATGACTCACCTGTTGGTAAATATGTTTACCTTCTGGTCATTCGGTACCTATATGGAGCAATACTATCAATACGTAGGACTTGGAAAGTGGGGCTTTCTTCTTTTGTATTTCGGAGGAATGATCTTTGCTTCTTCCTTTGACTTGGCGAAACAAAAAGACAATCCATATTATTTGTCTATCGGTGCTTCAGGAGCCGTTTCGGCTGTTCTGTTTTCTTCTATCTTTTTCGATCCGTGGGGAAAAATCTATTTCTTTGCCCTGTTGCCTATACCGGGAATACTCTTCGGAGTCATTTACTTATTGTACTGCCAGTATATGGCCAAACAAGCGAGTGACCATATCAACCATAATGCACATTTCCTGGGTGCTTTGTTTGGCTTTTTACTGCCCGCCCTGTTAAACCCTTCGTTGGTGAAGTTATTCTTAGGAGCATTGATAGGACGATGAACAAACGGATACTAGGGCTGGCTGTCCCTTCGATTATTTCGAATATTACCGTTCCTCTGCTCGGCTTGGTGGATGTTTCCATTGTGGGACATTTAGGTTCGGCTACTTACATCGGAGCTATTGCTGTGGGTGGTATGTTGTTTAGTATGATCTATTGGATTTTCGGCTTTCTTAGGATGGGTACCAGCGGACTAACTGCCCAAGCCTATGGAAGACGTGATTTGGCAGAAGTTATCCTATTGTTTGTCCGTTCGCTAGGAATAGCCTTTGGACTGGCCTTGTTGCTGATTATGCTTCAATATCCAATCCTGAAAGTCGCTTTTACGTTGATTGATGCTACACCAGCTATTAAAGACCTGGCCTCTCTTTATTTCCGGATTTGTATATGGGGCGCTCCAGCTGTATTAGGTTTATATAGTTTTGCGGGATGGTTTGTAGGTATGCAGAATTCGCGTTTCCCGATGTACATAGCCATTACACAAAATGTTGTCAATATAGCTGCCAGTTTGTTCTTTGTATTTATTTGGAACCGTGGAGTAGCAGGCGTTGCCATGGGAACGCTGGTTGCCCAATATGCCGGATTGCTGATGGCTTCGTTATTATGGTATGGTTATTATCGTCGATTATGGCAAAAGCTGAACTGGCAAATGTTGACAGACTATGAGACCATGCGTTCCTTTTTCATACTGAACCGGGATATTTTCTTCCGAACCTTATGTCTGGTTGCAGTGACAACTTATTTTACTTCCCGTGGAGCTGAACAGGGCGATATTATTCTGGCTGTAAATACGTTGATGATGCAGTTGTTTACTTTATATTCATACATTATGGATGGTTTTGCCTATGCCGGAGAAGCTTTGACCGGTCGCTATGTCGGTGCACATAATCAGGCAGACTTAAGACGTATGATCCGGACTTTGTTTGCTTGGGGTGTTGGATTAGCTCTTGCCTTTACCTTATTATATGGTATAGGAGGAAGTTCATTCCTTAGCTTACTGACAAACGAACAAGAGGTATTGAATGCTTCTTCAGACTATTTCTATTGGGTACTGGCTATTCCATTAGCCGGTATGGCTACCTTTTTATGGGATGGAATCTATATTGGAGCTACGGCTTCCCGCCAGATGCTATATTCGATGTTGGTTGCTTCAGTTTCATTCTTTATTTTACAGGGAATATTTCAGCAACAAATGGGAAACCATGCCTTGTGGATGGCTTTTATCGCTTATTTGTTCTTGCGGGGTCTGGTACAAACTGGATTGGCACGAAAGATTCTGTTGAAATCAGAGAGATGAATTAAAATAGATTATCTATTTTTGCGGACTTTAATAGGAGATTAGAATTGATGATTGTAGAAAATCGTTTGAGCAGGTTACTATTGTTATTGTTTCTGACGTTTATATTCTGCTGTGCGTTCTATTACTTACCCGAACAGATAGCAGGTTATCCGGTGAAACGTATAGACTTATTTGCTGATTTGAGAGAAAAATCGACCATTGCTGCCGTTGATACATTGCAACAGTCGTGGTTGGAAGAGGATACATTGACTGTTGATTCTGTCGCTTTACAGCGTTTGGCACAAGAAAAAGCAGGAATTGATTCCGTAGCTTTAGCATTAAGAGATTCATTATATAAAGCCCTGTATGCTGTGGAAGGAGCTGATTCTACGGGTATTCGTATTGAAGATTATTCTGTTGGTCATATCGGACTGAATCGTTTCTTTGCGGCATTACGGAACCGGACATCTTTGAACCGACCAGTCCGGATCGGTTTTATGGGTGATTCGTTTATAGAAGGAGATATTTTAGTAGCAGATTTCCGCTCGTTGATGCAGAAAAGATTTGGCGGACGAGGTGTCGGTTTTGTCCCCATTTCTTCTCCGGCAGCACAATATCGTCCAACTGTGAAAACAACTCCTGCCGGCTGGAAAACTTGGTCTATGTTGACAGATCAGGAACATGCTTATACACTAAGCTGCCTGACATTTGAAGCAGAAGAAGACAAGGCTGCTTTTTCAATAGAAGCAACAGATAAATATCCAGAACTGGATTCGGTTTCTTCCCTGAAATTAATCTATGAGAATAATCTTTCTACGCAGGTCCGTATCTCTATGGAAGGATCTTCTGATTCAATGCAGGTTAATTTGCCGCCAACACAGACGATGGCTCAGTATGAATGGAAAGGAATTATCAATAAAGCAGGATTTAGTTTTTCTCAGGCAACCGGATTCAGAGCATTGGGTGTAGCCATGGAAAATGAAGAAGGGGTTGTTGTAGATAACTTTTCCATGCGGGGAAATTCAGGTTTGGTGTTGGAGCGATTAGATTCTATCCAATGTCGGGCACTTAATGATATTCGGCCATACGATTTGATTATCTTACAATATGGTTTGAATGTTGCGAACGACAGTGTCATGCAATACGGCTGGTATGGTAAAAGAATGGAAAAAGTCATCCATCATATACGACATTGTTTTCCGACAGCTGATGTGATGTTAATGGGTGTTTCCGACCGTAGTCGCCAAGAGAATGGAACATTTTATACGATGCCTTCGGTATTAGCCCTGCTACATGCACAAAGGCAGGCTGCAAAAAGAGCAGGAACACCATTCTGGAATACGTATGGAGCCATGGGAGGAAAGAATAGTATGGCCCGTTATGTAGAGAATAATTGGGCAAGTAAAGATTATACGCATCTTGGATTTGGTGGTGGCCGTCAGTTGGCTCGTATCCTCATGGATGCTTTAATGTCTGAAATGGAGTTTTATGAAAATGCAGAACAGAAATAGTCGGATGCGAACAATTGGTATTTTCATAGGAATTGTCTTGACGATGTCTGTTTGGGCACAATCTTTGCTTCGTTCCCCCCAAAAAGTTGAAGCTATTCATGAGACGGAACCAACGGCCGTGGAACTTCCATTACCATTACCGGGAATGTTAGTAGAAGGACGTGATACTTTATTGTTCCCATCAGACAGCGTGCAGCCTTTGGAACGCTTTTTCTCCTTGCTTGATTCTTTGAAGGCAGGAAAAGATACGGTACTGACAATTGTTCATCTCGGAGATTCTCATATTCAAGCCGGCAAATATAGTGGTAAAGTCATGCGTCTGCTACAAAATGAATTTGGAAATGCTGGTCGGGGTTGGATTGCTCCATTTAAGTTAAGCCGGACAAATGAACCTGATGATTATTTCATTACTTCCTCCGTTCGGGACTGGATTGCCGGACGTTGTATTCAACGAAAACGGAAGACATCTGTAGGAATGGGCGGAATAGGAGTCAGAAGCATGTCATCTTCTATTAATCTGAATGTACGCATCGCTCCCAATAATGGCGCCGGTTATGCCTTTAATCAAGCGATCTTATATCGACGGTACAATGCCATGCCCATGCTTCCAACAGATGAAAGTAAAAAGATTGCAGAAGCCTCTTTGGCCGATTCGGTTGTATATGCCGGCGTAAAAGCAGATACCTTCCGATTGAGTCGTATGGCTGATACGTTGCTGCTCCACAGTACCCGACGCAAACAAGGAACAGATTTGTTGCTGCCGGCATCTTCCTTTAATAATACCTATTATGGATTTTCGCTAACGAACGGACAACCGGGGATATTGTATCATTCTATTGGAGTGAATGGAGCTATGTATGTAAATTATACAGATAAGGAATATCTGCAACGGCTTTCGTTGCTTCGTCCCCAACTTTTAATCATATCTCTTGGAACCAATGAAACTTTCGGTAAGAACTTTTCCGGTCTTGAATTCAGCGAACAAGTCCATCGGTTTCTGTCGCTGGTAAAGGAAGTCATGCCAGGGACTGAGATTATATTAACTACGCCGCCGGAATGTTATAAAAGGACTTATGTCAAGAAGAAACGGATTTATGTAAGAAATGAGAATACGGAAAAGGCAGCAGCAGCTTTAAGGCAGATAGCTCAAGAGGAAGGTATAGTTTGTTGGGATTTATTTACAGCAACCGGAGGGAAAAACTCCTGCCGAAAGTGGCAAACTCAGCATTTACTAAGCAAAGACCGGATTCATTTTACGCAGCGAGGCTATCAGGATCAAGGCGTATTATTATATAGAGCGCTGATGAATGCCTATAATGCTCATCTTAGACAAAGAGTAATCAATCAGCCGATGGAGGATAAATTATGAATACATTAGATATGATACAAACGGGATTGTTTGAAGGCTTTTCATGGAGTAAATTGGGTGAATTACTTGTCTATCATTCAGAAGAACCCATGTTGTTCAGTAGTGGATTGTTCTTCTGCCTATTTTGCCTTTTCTCGTTATTCTATGTTGCCTTACGAAAACATACATTGGCAAGAATTATTTATGTCACGTTGTTTTCTCTTTATTTTTACTATAAAAGCAGTGGACTATGGTTTGGCTTACTGATTTTGACAGCTAGTTCAGATTTTCTTATAGCCAGAATCATGATGCGCTTGGATGAAACCTGGAAGAAAAAGTGGATGGTAACATTAAGCCTTTGTGTGAATCTGGGTATGTTGGCTTATTTTAAGTATTTCAACTTTTTATTGGATTTAGGTTCATCCTTCTTGCGTGAATTAGGAGTTTGGTTTCATTATCAACCTTGGGCATCATTGGAAGTTGTTCCTTTGCAGATATTCCTTCCGGTAGGAATATCATTCTTCACTTTTCAAAGCATCAGTTATGTGATTGATGTTTATCGAGGACGTATTCAACCTTTGAATCGATGGATTGATTATTTGTTTTATGTCTCTTTCTTTCCACAATTAGTAGCCGGACCTATTGTCAGAGCACGTGATTTCATTCCACAAATCTATCGGAATCCTATTGTATCAAAGGATGAGTTTGGTGAAGGTATATTCTTAATCCTATGTGGTTTGTTTAAGAAATGCGTGATTTCCGATTATATCAGTCTGAATTTTGTCGATCGCGTCTTTGATGCACCGGCTTTATATACGGGCTTGGAAAATCTGATGGGTGTTTATGGTTATACATTACAAATCTATTGCGATTTTTCCGGATATTCGGATATGGCAATTGGAATTGCTCTTTTGTTGGGTTTCCGATTTAATATCAACTTTGACTCTCCTTATCAGTCGGCCACGATTACTGAGTTTTGGAGACGATGGCATATATCTTTGTCTAGCTGGTTGAAGGATTATCTGTATATTTCGTTAGGAGGAAACCGAAAGGGGAAAAGACGTACCTATATAAACTTGTTCCTTACAATGCTTTTGGGTGGTTTATGGCATGGCGCTTCCGTACGTTTTATTCTTTGGGGAGCTTTGCATGGAATCGCATTAGCTATCCACAAAGCTGTAATGTCTGCCTTTCCTAGTTTTAAGAAGGTGGGAAGTGAGATGAGTCCTTTTCGCCGTATCGTTGGTGTGCTGATCACATTTCACTTGGTTTGTTTTGGATGGATTTTATTCAGGGCCGATTCGATGCAAAAAGTGGGAGAAATGCTGACTCAAATAGGTACAAACTTTCACCCGGAAGTGTTTGTCCAATTCGTAACTGGTTATAAAGGTGTTTTTGCTTTGATGATTATCGGATATATATTCCATTTCGTTCCGAAAAGAGCAGAAAACTATTTACAAAAGTGGGTAACGGATTCTCCTTTGGCAGTTCAGGCATTCTTGTTGGCTCTTGCAATTTTAGTAGTTGTCCAATTCAAGAGTGCAGGTGTCCAACCTTTTATTTATTTCCAGTTTTAATGTGAATCAAGATCCATGGAAAATCTGTACAGAAATAGTATTCCTCGATTATTAATTATCGTGCCTTGTTATAATGAGGAAGAAGTCTTGCCGGAGACTATCAATCGTTTGGCAGAGCAGATAAGCCTTTTAAGGCAGCAACAGCTAATATCAGTGGGTAATATTCTATTGGTCGACGATGGAAGTACAGATGGAACGTGGCAAATTATCGAATCGTATGCCCAGCAAAAGCGTGAAGTTGCCGGATTAAAGTTAGTTCATAATTCAGGACATCAGCAGGCTTTATGGGCAGGATTGGAATATGCTGCCGATCGCTCGGATGTTACAATTTCAATAGATGCTGATTTACAAGATGACATTCAGGTTATTCCTCAAATGCTTACTTATTATTTGCAAGGGATCGATATTGTATATGGCGTCAGAAAAGAGAGAAAAACAGATACTTTCTTGAAACGTTCTTCTGCCCAGTTGTTTTATAAACTGATGAATGGTTTGACTGGGAATGTAATCTATAATCACGCCGATTTCCGTCTGATAAGTAATCGGGCTTTACGGGCTCTACTTCAGTATCCGGAAAGAAATTTGTTTCTGCGCGGATTGGTCAGTTCTTTAGGTTTTCCATCAGCTATGGTTTATTATGACCGACAGAAAAGACAGGCTGGTAAATCTAAATATCCGTTATGTAAAATGTTGAGTTTTGCAGCTGACGGAATTACTTCTTTTTCTGTACGGCCATTACAAGGAATTGTTATACTAGGGTTGTTGTTTATTTTAGTTTCTGTGGGTGTTATCATATATGCCATTGTTGTTTACTGGGAAGGCGAAACTATACCTGGTTGGACATCTTTATTAGTTTCACTTTGGCTAATCGGCGGTTCGATGATGACTGCCATTGGTATTATAGGAGAATATATTGGGAAAATCTATAAGGAAGTGAAAAAAAGACCTCGCTATTTAGTGGATAAATCAACGAAATGGAAAGATAATAATGTAGAAGAACGTTCCGATTCAGATTCTTCTTCGGATTTGTAAGTAGAAACCAAAAAAGTCTGGTTTGAGTCGCTATATCCAAACATATTGTCTATATTTGTGGGTGTAAAAATATAAAATACCAAAATTCATGTCGGATAGTGTAGTTATTATACCTACTTACAACGAAAAAGAAAATATTGAGAATATTATCCGGGCCGTATTTGGTTTGGAGAAAGAATTTCATATTCTGATTATTGATGATGGATCGCCTGATGGGACAGCATCTATCGTTAAGTCGTTGCAGAAAGAATTTCCCGGGCGTTTGTTCCTTGTAGAACGTCAAGGTAAATTGGGTTTAGGAACAGCTTATATCTGTGGTTTTAAATGGGCCATAGAACATAAATATGACTTCATCTTTGAAATGGATGCCGATTTTAGCCATAATCCGAAAGATTTGCCTCGTTTATATGCAGCATGTACAGAACAAGGAGGCGATGTGGCTATTGGATCTCGTTATTGTAATGGAGTGAATGTGGTTAATTGGCCATTGGGTCGTGTATTGATGTCTTATTTCGCTTCTGTTTATGTCCGCTTTGTTACAGGCATGGATATTCATGATACAACTGCGGGTTTCAAATGTTATCGGAGAAAAGTTCTGGAAACAATTGAATTGGACAGAATTCACTTCAAGGGATATGCTTTCCAGATTGAAATGAAGTTTACAGCCTACAAATGTGGTTTTAAGTTAATTGAAGTTCCAATTATTTTCATCAATCGGGTTTTAGGAACATCCAAGATGAACTCTTCTATTTTCGGAGAAGCATTGTTTGGTGTATTGCAATTAAAATGGTGGAGCTTCTGGCGTAAATATCCTCAGGCGTAGTTTATTTATACATGGAAAATTGAGTTTTAAATCTGATAAAGAATTATGAAATTAGAATTTATTTGTTTGGCAGCTTTGGCTTTGGTTAGCTGTTCTGGACAAAAGGCCGATAAGGAACAATCGGCAGCTCCTGTAGCTCAAGAGAATGTTCAAGAAGAAGTAGTAAGAAACCAATTGACAGAACAGGAAAAGGCTGATGGTTGGAAACTGCTCTTCGATGGTAAAACAACCAATGGCTGGAGAGGTGCTCATTTAGCTACTTTCCCGGAGAAAGGCTGGAAGATTGAAGATGGTATTCTTACTGTAGAGGCTTCTGATGGTGGAGAATCTACAAACGGAGGTGATATTGTTACCAACGATGAATACTCAGCATTCGAGTTGAGTGTTGATTTCAAGATAACCAAAGGTGCAAATAGCGGTATCAAATATTTCGTGACTGAGAATGAAAAGCAACATGGTTCAGCTTTTGGTTTGGAATATCAGATATTGGACGATGCTGTTCATCCAGACGCGAAGTTATATACAACCTATCCAGGCAGCCGTACGTTGGCCAGCTTATATGATTTGAAGAAGAGTGAGAATGGCTCATTCAATGGTGTAGGTGAATGGAATACTGCGGTTGTTAAGGTTTTTCCCAATAACCATGTAGAACATTGGTTGAATGGAAAGAAGGTTTTGGAGTATGAACGAGGCAGCCAGGAGTTTAAGGAACTGGTAAAAGGCAGTAAGTATGCTGCTCCTGAGTATAACACAAGTGGACCTTTTGGAGAAGCAGCTAAAGGACACATCTTATTGCAGGATCATGGAAATGAGGTTTCATTTTGTAATATAAAAATAAAAGAACTGAAATAATGATATTGCGATAACAGAGTTTATGATATATTGATAATTTTGCAAGTCCGTTTCGGAGGGGTTTGGACTCTGAAACGGATTTTTTAGTTTATTTGAGGATGAATATTGTGGATGTTAGAAGTAAAGTAGGAAAGTGGATACTTATTGGCTTGGTGTTGTGTTGTACTTTTTTCGTAAACAATGAAGCCATTTTTGTAGATATCATGGAATCCCGTAATATGATTACGGCGAGAGAAATGGTTTATGATGGAAATTGGTTGACACCTACAATGAATGGAGAATTACGTTTGGAAAAACCACCGTTACCTACCTGGATTTCTGCGATAGCAGAATATATTTCTTCTGATAATTTAGGCTTACAGCGGGCTATGGCTGGTCTGGCAGCTTTATTGCTTGTGTTTTATTTGTTCCGGTTGGGGAAATTACTGATGCAGGATAAAGTATATTCATGGATAGCTGTCGGTATATTATGTACTTCTTATAACATCATCTTGATGGGACGTACGGCGTCGTGGGATATTTATTGCCATGCTTTTATGCTGATGGCCATTTATTATTTGTTTAAGGCTATGCAAACCGATGGCTGTGATTGGAAATCTTTTATGCTTTCAGGAATAGCGATGGGTTTATCTTTCTTAGGGAAAGGACCGGTTTCCTTTTATGCCTTGTTGCTCCCTTTCTTATGTGCTTACCTTATTTATTATCGGAAAAGCATGACGGGAAAATGGAATGCTTGCCTGAGCATGCTTATTATTACTATAGTGCTCAGCTGCTGGTGGTATGCTTATATTTATATTTATCATCCAGAAATGGCCGAATATGTCTGGAATAAAGAATCTTCTTCTTGGGCAAACAAGAACGTTCGTCCGTGGTATTATTATTGGAAGTTCTTTTTGGAAACCGGAGCCTGGTCGTTGGTAACCATCTTTGCCCTGTTTGTTCCTGTTTGGAAGAAAAGATTGGGAGATAAAACAAAGCCATACCTGTTTTCACTGTTATGGATGTTGTTTGTTGTTTTCTTCCTTTCCCTGGTTCCCGAAAAGAAAACGCGTTATTTGCTTCCTGTTTCCATTCCGGCAGCTCTGACTATGGCTCATTTGTTTTATTATTGGATCAGACAGATGAAAGAGACAGACCGGTTGGGAAGAATATTATATCGGGTTAATGGCTACCTGTTGTCTGTCGTGATACTGGCATTACCCGTTATGCTGTATATTTTTATGTATAAAGAACAAAGGATGACGGGAACTGCATTTATCCTTCTATCATTAGGATTATGGGGAATTGCATCTTGCCTTTTTTATGCAGTCAGATCAGTTCGTCCGGCTTATCTTTTAGGCGGAGTAGTGGGTCTCTTTGTCTTTGCTGAAATATTTCTGATGCCTTATGTTGGAAGTTTTGTTTCCAACGCAGACAAAAAAAGTATTGCGCTTACCCGAGACATAAAAGAAGTCCAGGCATTGCCTTTTTATCATCCGGCAACCGAAGATATACGTATGGAGTTGGTCTATGCGGCTTATAAGAAAATTCAACGACTAGACTTGACTGATTCGACTGCTGTTATGGCTGCTATGCCGTTTGTCTTGGTACAGAGTATCGAATCAGAAGCAGCGATGCCTGACTGGCTGAAGCGGAACACGATTAGGGAAGAAGTCGATGTTTATGATGATAATCCTTGGCCTAAAGGGCATCGTCGGTATTCATCTGCTTTTATCAAACGAGTGACAATTATACGAAAGAAATAATATTTGAAATGAATCGTACCAGTAATTATGAATTGACGATTATAGTTCCTGTCTATAATGAAGAGGACAATATGTGTGCATTGGAAGAAAAACTGTCTTCTTATGTCCAGCAGGCTTCTGTGCCTGCTTGTATCCTTTTCGTGAATGATGGATCGACAGACCATAGTTTGGAACGAATGATGCAGATCTGCCATCGGCAGCCTCATTTTTTCTATTGTAGTCTGAAGAAGAACGGCGGATTAAGCGCCGCCATGAAGGCTGGAATTGATCAGGTTGAATCCAAACTATTAGGATATATTGATGCCGACTTGCAGACGGATCCGGAAGATTTTGAGCGTTTGTTGCCTTATGCCCATGAATACGAATTGGTGATGGGTATTCGAGCCAACCGGAAAGATTCTTTCTTTAAGAATTTGCAATCGAAGATAGCGAATGGTTTCCGCAGGATGATGACTAAAGACAAAGCAACGGATACCGGTTGTCCTCTGAAGATTCTACATACGGATTGTGCCAAACGAATTCCGTTCTTTACGGGAATGCATCGTTTTCTGCCGGCTTTGATTTTGTTGCAGAACGGACAGATGAAAGAAGTGCCGGTCCGGCATTATCCTCGGGTGGCAGGTGTTTCCAAATATCATTTGTGGAATAGACTGGTTTCTCCTTTTCTGGATTGTTTTGCCTATCGGTGGATGAAAAAGCGGTATATCAATTATCAAATAGGCGACACGAATTTGTCGGATAAATAAGGCATGGTGGGAATCTATTTGATAGGATTGATTGCTCAGGTCTTTTTCTCTGCCCGGATGTTGATCCAATGGATTTTGTCGGAGAAGAAGAAGAAAGTCGTTTCGCCTTCGTTGTATTGGGTGTTCAGTTTGCTGGGGGCTTATTTGCTTTGTATTTACGGATGGCTGCGAAATGACTTTTCAATTATCCTGGGGCAGTTTATATCCTTTTATGTCTATATTTGGAACCTGAAGGAAAAAGGGCTTTGGAATAAACTTCCCCGGATTCTGCAGGCTATCCTGGTGATGACTCCAGTGGTGGCAGCTGTCTTTGCGTTGAATGACTTCCATTCGTTTATAGATTCCTTTTTTATGGATGAAGACATTCCACTATGGCTGATTATCATGGGGTCGATGGGACAGGTGATTTTTACGTTGAGATTTGTTTATCAATGGTATTATTCGAAAAAGTTTGGCGCCTCGGTTTTGCCTGTCAATTTTTGGATTATAAGTCTGGTAGGTTCGTTGACGATCGCCTTATATGGAATTATCCGTTTAGATCCGATTTTGATTCTGGGGCAGTCAACTGGATTTATCGTTTATATCCGTAATATCATGATAGGTAACCGTGAAACTAAAAAAGATAAAAGAGTATGAAGGTTTTAGTAACAGGTGTGGCAGGTTTTATCGGTTCTTTTTTGGCAGAGAGACTGGTAAAACGTGGAGATGAAGTTGTAGGGTTGGATAATTTGAATGCTTACTATCCGGTATCACTGAAACTGGATCGGTTGAAAAGACTGGGTATAAAAGAGGTGAAAGCATCGGCTTTTGTGACCAGTACGATTTATGCTAACCTGCGCTTTATCCAAATGGATTTGGCGGATCGGGAAGGTATCGCCCACTTATTCGCTGATGAGCAGTTTGACGCCGTTTGTAATTTGGCTGCTCAGGCTGGAGTCAGGTATTCTATTGAGAATCCTGAAGCATATATCCAGTCGAATATTGTCGGATTCTTGCATATATTGGAAGGATGTCGCCAAAACCAGGTAAAACATTTGGTGTATGCCAGTTCAAGCAGTGTGTATGGCTTGAATAAGCAAATACCGTTTAAGGAAACGGACCAGGTGGATCAGCCGGTTAGTTTGTATGGCGCTACGAAAAAGGCCGACGAACTGATGGCTTTTTCGTATAGTCAGCTGTATGGATTGCCAGCCACCGGACTACGTTATTTTACGGTTTATGGGCCTTGGGGCAGACCGGACATGGCTCCGAATCTGTTTTTGAAAGAAATTTTAGGCGAAGGAACAATTCAAGTGTTCAATCATGGTGATTTGCAACGAGATTTTACTTATATTGCAGACGTAATTGACGCGACATTACGAGTGCTTGATTTTCCTTCGGAAGAACCGATTCCGTATAAGATATATAATGTAGGAAATTCTTCTCCCGTTGCGTTGATGGACTTTATTCGGCTGCTTGAATCGTATGCAGGAAAAACCGTCAACAAAGTATTTAAAGAAATGCAGCCTGGAGATGTGAAGTCAACGTATGCTGATACGTCAAAGCTGGAGCATGATGTTCATTATAAACCGAAAACATCGGTAGAGGAAGGAACTCGTATGTTCTATGAGTGGTTTGTGACATATTATAATATTAAATAGAATACGATTATGAATGATTCAGTAATACCATTTGCCCTGTTGTGCTTTACTTCGTTTTTTACGTTGATAAACCCGCTGGGAACGATGCCCGTCTTTCTTTCCATGACAACAGGTATGACAGAAAGTGAACGAAAACGAATAATCATGAAGGCAACCTTTGTCGCTTTTCTGATTATGATTTCATTTACTGTCTTCGGACAGTTCCTTTTCCAAGTATTTGGATTATCGACCAACGGATTCCGAATAGCAGGTGGTATTGTGATCATGAAGATCGGATATGATATGTTGCAAGCGCATTATACGCATATAAAATTGAATGAGGATGAAAAGATGCATTTCGCGGATGACATTTCAATAACGCCTTTGGCTATTCCGATGTTGTGCGGACCGGGAGCAATAGCCAACGGGATCGTGTTGATGGAAGACGCAGAAACCTTGCTTAAAAAGGCAATCCTGATCTTTATCATCGCTTTTGTTTTTCTGATAACAGCTCTTATCCTTCGCACGTCTACCAAGTTGGTCCATTTCATGGGCGAAACAGGGAATAATGTGATGATGCGACTCATGGGACTCATTTTGATGGTAATAGCTGTTGAGTGCTTCGTCAGTGGCGCAAAACCTATCTTGATAGATATTTTGCAACAAGCCGCTTGAAGATTCTTGATTGATTCTTGCCGTGTCCTTTAGGCAAGAATATTGGCAATAACCCATATAATTTCTCATCCTTTAATTTATACTTAAACAATATGATGGTACAGCGTATGGATTTATTGAAGAGTACTTTGAAGAATTATTCATTACTAATTTAATCTGTTGAAGTTATGGTCTATGGATATATTCGTGTAAGTACAGATAAACAGACGGTCGAGAACCAGCGATTTGAAATCGTTCGTTTTTGTGAGACGCATGATATTAAGATCGACAGTTGGATCGAAGAGATTATTTCTGGTTGCCAAGCTGTGGAGAAGCGGGAGTTGGGCGAACTTTTGTCGAAAATGCAGAAGGGAGATATTATTATCTGTGCCGAACTCTCTCGTTTGGGAAGGAATCTTTTGATGATTATGAGTATTCTGCATCAGTGCATGCTTTCGGATGTACAGGTTTGGACTATCAAAGATAATTATCGCTTGGGAAGCGATATTACGTCGAAGGTCCTGGCTTTTGCTTTCGGATTATCTGCCGAAATCGAACGTAATCTGATCTCGCAACGGACGAAAGAAGCATTGGCACGGAAGAAAGCCGAAGGTGTTTTACTTGGAAGACCGAAGGGAAGCAAATCAAAAGTGAATAAACTGACGGGACGCGAATCGGAAGTGAAGCGCCTGTTGGAAATGAAGATGACGAAATCGGCCATCGCCAAGGTTATGGGCGTTCATCGTAGCACGATCTCCAAATACTTGTCGGAAGGGAAGATCGGATAGCAAAGACCAGTAATGGAATTTGATCCGGATTCTTTTCGGATTATCTGTGAGAAAAACTTGGAAAAGAGACGAATCTTTGTTAGTTTTACGTCGGCGAATATATGTTCGCCGACGATGAATATATATTCGCCGATGGTGATTATATATTCGCCCTGGGCGAACAAAGAAAAAATACTATGAACTGCAATTAAAAGAACTGGCGTATGGCAGAATATATCATGTGTCAGACGAATAGTCTGAATGAAGAAGGGGAACCGATCGTTTACCCGCGTATGAAATTATGCGGCATGTGCGACATGAAGCAATTTGCGGAAAGCATTGAAAATGGTACAACTTTTACAGCAGCCGAGGTAAAAGGACTTTTGGATACGATCTCTTCCAAGTTGGCTTATTGGATGAGTAACGGTTATTCCGTCAAACTGGATGGAATAGGGGTATTTACTCCGGCTTTGGGCTTTAAAAAGGGGAAAAGCGCGGAGACGTTGGATAAAGAACGGATGAATGCGCAGAGTTTACAGGTCAAAGGTATAAACTTCAGAGCAGATACACAGTTGGTATCGCGGACAAACAGTGGTTGCCAATTGGAACGTTCGGACAAGAAACCGCGAAGGTCATCCAGTCAGTATAAGCCGGAAGAGCGTCTGGCTTTGGCTAAAAACTATTTGGAGGAACATCCCTTCATGCAGGTTGCCGATTATTGCCGGCTGACCGGACTCTGTCGGACGACTGCCAGTTTGGAGCTTCGCCGCTGGCGGGAAGATCCGGATAGTGGTATCGCCATCGCCGGAACAGGAACTCACCGGGTTTATATAAAGAAAGAAGAAGAAAAATAAACCGATCTGTATAAGAATTATTATCTTTGCACGTCCGACGGGCTGACTGCCGGGCTGTGATAAATCAAAATGTCAGATTGTATTTAATAGAATAATATATGTACAGAACAAGAACTTGTGGCAATTTGCGTCTGGCAGACGAAGGCTTGGTGGTAACACTGGCCGGCTGGGTGCAGAAAACCCGTAAGATGGGTGGAATGACGTTCGTTGATCTTCGCGACCGTTATGGTATTACACAGTTGGTATTTAATCAGGAAGTAGATGCCGCTTTATGCGAGCAGGCAAATAAGTTAGGACGTGAATATGTAATCCAGGTAACCGGAACCGTGCGTGAACGTTCGAGCAAGAACCCGCACTTGGCAACGGGAGACATAGAGTTGATCGTATCAAAGCTGGTGGTTTTGAATACAGCTGTAACACCTCCGTTCACGATTGAAGATGAAACCGACGGCGGAGATGATTTGCGTATGAAATATCGCTACTTGGATTTGCGTCGTTCATGTGTGCGCAAGAACTTGGAACTTCGTCACAAGATGGCGTTCGAAGTACGTAGTTATTTGGACAAACAAGGCTTCTTGGAAGTAGAAACACCGGTATTGATCAAATCAACACCGGAAGGTGCACGCGACTTTGTCGTACCTTCTCGTATGAATCCGGGACAGTTCTATGCTTTGCCTCAGTCTCCGCAGACATTCAAGCAATTGTTGATGATTTCAGGCTTCGACCGTTACTTCCAGATTGTAAAATGTTTCCGTGATGAAGACTTGCGTGCTGACCGTCAGCCGGAATTTACGCAGATCGATTGCGAAATGAGTTTTGTAGAACAGGAAGATGTCATCCAGACATTCGAAGGCATGGCTAAGCATTTGTTCAAGACGATCCGTGGTATTGAAATCAAGGAACCGTTCTTGCGCATGACTTGGCAAGATGCTATGAAATATTATGGTAGCGACAAACCGGATTTGCGTTTCGGCATGAAGTTCGTCGAATTGATGGATATCATGAAGGGATATGGTTTCTCTGTATTTGATGATGCAGCTTATATCGGCGGTATTTGTGCCGAAGGTGCTGCCTCTTATACACGTAAGCAATTGGATGCCCTGACCGAATTCGTAAAACGTCCGCAGGTAGGGGCCAAAGGAATGGTTTATGCCCGTGTAGAAGATAACGGAAATGTGAAGTCGAGTGTCGACAAATTCTATTCACAGGAAGTTTTACAGCAGATGAAAGAGGCATTCAATGCCAAACCGGGTGATTTGATCCTGATTCTTTCTGGTGACGATGCTATGAAGACGCGCAAACAGTTGTGCGAACTTCGTCTGCATGTAGCCGAACAATTAGGCTTACGCGACAAGAATAAGTTCGCTTGCCTGTGGGTAGTTGATTTCCCGTTGTTCGAATGGAGCGAAGAAGACCAGCGTTTCTATGCAATGCACCATCCGTTTACATCACCGAAGCCGGAAGATATTCCGTTGCTGGATACTGATCCGGGTGCTGTCCGTGCCAATGCCTACGATATGGTAATCAATGGAGTAGAAGTTGGAGGTGGTTCTATCCGTATCCACGATAGTCAATTGCAGGACAAGATGTTCAAACTGCTGGGCTTTACCGAAGAAAGAGCACAGGAACAGTTTGGCTTCTTGATGAATGCCTTCAAATACGGAGCACCTCCTCACGGTGGTTTGGCTTACGGTTTGGATCGTTGGGTTTCTTTGTTTGCCGGTTTGGATTCAATCCGCGACTGTATTGCTTTCCCGAAGAACAACTCAGGGCGTGATGTTATGATCGATGCACCATCTGCCATCGATGATACACAGTTAGACGAGTTGTGTCTGAAAGTAGATGTAAAAGAATAATTATAATAGAAATAACGAGCCGTGGAGTATCAAGAATGATAATTCATGGCTCGTATTTTATATAGGCAGGAAATATGATAAGGATAAAAGATATTCTGAAAGAGATAGAAGCATACGCTCCGCTGCCTTTACAGGAAGGTTTTGATAATGCCGGAGTTCAGGTAGGCGATGTCAATCAGCCGGCTCAAGGTGCCCTATTATGTTTGGATGTGACTGAAGAAGTCATTGACGAAGCTCTGGAGCTAGACTGCAACTTGATCATCTCACATCATCCCTTGGCATTTAAGGCGTTTAAGTCGCTGACAGGAAAAAGCTATATCGAACGCTGCCTGATGAAAGCCTGTAAGTATGATTTGGTCATCTATGCTGCCCATACGAATCTGGACAATGCTTATGGTGGCGTTAATTTCAAGTTGGCCGAAATGATCGGACTTCAAAACGTGCGTGTACTCAGTTCTCAGAAAAATGCTTTGCTGAAACTGGTCACTTTCGTACCCGAAGCTTATGCCGATTTGGTACGTACTGCCTTGTTTAATGCCGGAGCCGGTCATATCGGGAATTATGATTCTTCCAGCTTTAACTTGCATGGAGAGGGAACTTTCCGGGCGAATGAAGGTTGTCATCCATTCTGCGGCGAGATAGGAGAGTTGCATACCGAACCCGAAGTGCGTATCGAAACCATTCTTCCTGCATTCCGTAAGGCGAGTGTTTTGCGGGCTCTTTTATCCGTTCATCCTTATGAAGAACCAGCTTATGATTTCTATCCGTTGGCTAATACATGGGATCAGGTTGGTTCCGGAGTTGTCGGTGAATTGCCGGAAGAAGAAGACGAGCTTTCTTTCCTTCAACGGATCAAGGATCTGTTTCATGTAGGCTGTGTCAAGCATTCAGCGCTGACCGGAAAACCCATTCGGGAAGTCGCTTTGTGTGGTGGTAGCGGTGCATTCCTGATAAACGATGCCATTAGCTACGGAGCCGATGTTTTTATTACCGGCGAAGCCAAGTATAATGACTTCTATGATGTAGAAGACCGTATCTTGTTGGCAGTAATAGGACATTATGAATCGGAAGTATGCACAAAAGATATCTTTTATTCGATAATATCGAAAAAATTTCCTACCTTTGCCCTACATTTTTCGAATGTTAATTCAAACCCAGTAAAATATTTATAGAATGGCTACAGATAAACAATCAACTGAAAAAGAATACACGGTAGAAGAAAAACTCTCTTCGTTGTATCAGCTTCAGAAGATTATGACCGAAATTGATAAGATCAGAACTCTTCGTGGTGAATTGCCTTTGGAAGTGCAGGATTTGGAAGATGAGATTGCCGGACTGGAAACTCGTTTGCAGAATTATCAGTTGGATATCAAGAATTATGAAGCTTCCGTTAATGAGCAGAAACATAAAATCAACGAATCAAATGCGTTGATAGAAAAATATAAAGCACAGTTGGATAACGTGCGTAACAACCGTGAGTTTGATAACCTGTCCAAGGAAGTTGAATTCCAGGGTTTGGAAGTTGAATTTGCAGAGAAGAAAATTCGTGAATTTACTGAAGCTATTTCAAATAAGAAGAATGATATTGAAAAGCTGAAGGAAGATTTGGAAGGCCGTAAAGGAGATTTGGTTCAGAAGAAAGAAGAACTGGATCAGATTATTGCTGATACAAAACAGAACGAAGAAGATCTGCGTGCTAAAGCCAAGAAACTGGAAGCTCAGATTGAACCTCGTTTGCTGACAGCCTTTAAGCGTATCCGTAAAGGTGCCCGCAATGGTTTGG
>OMCH01000008.1_pt1 | contig 148646 bp, 114 predicted proteins | sample 1674341 | NCBI WGS metagenome assembly OMCH01 (sample SAMEA103958164, study PRJEB25191) | human gut metagenome | biome: human-associated habitat [ENVO:00009003]; feature: intestine environment [ENVO:2100002]; material: feces | place: Germany | collected 2013/2015
ATTTGGAGATGTAAAAGTATTTGTGATTAATTTTATGTGTGTTTTATGTTATAGAACAGAATTAACTCATTTTTGCAGAATAATTCGTGGTTTGTTCGTATAGAGATGTACATTTGATTCAAATCTGAAATGATATTTCAAATATGGAAACGCTGATGTCAAATGTGGAAAAAACGGATGAAAATTACAAAGTCCCTAACTTGGAAAAAGGAATTGCTGTTTTAGAGTATCTTTCCTATAATTCTGAGGGGCGAACTTTGCAAGAAATTAAGCAGGCGTTGGATATTTCCCAGACAACAGCATATCGTATATTAAATACATTAGTCCGATTGGAATATTTATATTTTGAAGAAAAAACGAAACGGTATCAGATTACGCGGAAATTATTGACATTGGGGTTTTGTTCTTTGAAGGAACATAATTTATTGGAAATTGTGTTGCCGAAGTTACGTGATTTACGTGATATATTAAAAGAAACTGTTTGTTTTGGAGTTTTAGGAAATGAAAAAGGTATTTTTATTGAACAAGCTCAGGGACTTCATGCCTTTCATTTTGTATTAGCTCCGGGTAAACCTTTTGAACTTCATTGTTCTGCTCCAGGAAAGGCTATTATGGCTTATTTGCCTAATACCGTTCGTGATAGATATTTATCGTATATGCAGTTCCAGCGTTTTAACGCAAATACGATAACTGATCGTGACACATATTTGAAAGAGCTGGAAAAAGTAAGAGAAAATGGATATGCTTTGGATAATGAAGAAGAAATGAGTGGTGTTATATGTATAGGCTCAGTTATTTTAAATTATACTGGTTATCCATGTGGGGCTATTTGGATTTCTGGACCTAAAGATCGATTATCGGATTCAGTAGTCGAAGAATCTGCTCAGATGATCCGAAAGTATGCGAAAATAATATCTGCGGAACTAGGATATAGCCCGATGTTGAAAGATTGATAAATGTATGTTACCATAAAAATAGCGAACCATGAAGATACTGGAAAGTTTATTTGGAAAATTATTATTGACTGGCTTAGCTTGTTGTTGTTTTTCGTGGGTTAAAGCTGACACGAAACCTTTTTTTACAACAGGGATAGATATAAGTCAAAACGGAGAAATGTGGCTGGCTGAAAAAGGAAAGAAGTGTGTGGATATTTTTTCAGCTGATGGTAAAAAACTTTTACATTCTTATCCTGTCGATGAAACACCCACAGGTATTTTGTTACATGAAGGAAAGGCTTATGTGACAACTTTTGAAACTATGGGTCATTTGCAGATCATGCAAATGGAGACGGGAAAAGTGGAGAAAATAATTCCTACTGGTTCTGGGGCTTGTTATCCTTTATTGGGACCGGATGGAAAGCATATTTATATATGTAATCAGTTTTCTAATAATGTTGTAGAAATTGATTTAGCTAGTGGAAAGATTGTTCGTACAGTGAATGTACTGCGTGAGCCTCGGTCTGCTGTTTTCAGTAAAGATGGAAAATATTTGTTTGTTACAAACTTTTTGCCGGCACAGCGGGCTGATCTTGATTATGTGGCAGCTTGTGTGTCTGTGATTGATGTAAATACTTTTGAAAAAGTAAAAGATATTCAATTGGCAAATGGAAGTAATGCTTTGCGAGGTTTATGTATTACGCCTGATGGAAAATATGTATATGTATCTCATAATTTAGGTCGTTTTACTGTTCCTACCTCACAGCTTCAACAAGGTTGGATGAATACAAGTGCATTTAGTATTATTGATGCGGAGAATTTAAGTTATGCAGGTGTTGTTATCGTAGATGAGCCTGATCGTGGAGCTGCAGGTATTTGGAGTATTGCTTGTGATGAAAAACAAATTTATATAACACATAGTGGAACGCATGAAGTCAGTGTAATTGATCATGAAGCTATGCGTGAAAAATTTGAGGCATATCCTGATAAATCCCGTTTGGACTATGATCTGACGTTCTTATACGGTTTGCGAACAAGAATTCCTTTACAAGGCAATGGCCCTCGTTGTATGGTCACAAATGAAAATAAAGTTGTTATTCCAACTTATTTCGCAGACGTTCTGAATGTACTAGACAAGGAATCTCTTAATTTGACTTCTGTACCATTAAATCCGGATCGGACAGAAACGGTCGAACAGATGGGCGAAAGATATTTTAACGATGCTGCTCATTGCTTCCAGAATTGGCAGAGTTGTAATGGTTGTCATCCTGGAGATGCCAGAACAGATGGTATGAACTGGGATTTAATGAATGATGGTATCGGTAATTCGAAGAATTGCAAGAGCCTTTTGTTTAGTCATGTAACACCACCTTGTATGATATCTGGTATTCGTGAAAGTGCAGAGCTTGCTGTTCGAGCAGGTTTCCGTTATATTCAGTTTTACGAACCTGAAGAAGATATGGCAGTTTGCGTAGATGCATATTTGAAATCTCTACAACCTGTTCCCAGTCCATATTTGGTAGATGGTAAGTTAAGCGAGAAGGCAGAAGCCGGTCGTAAGGTGTTTGAAAAATTGAAATGTGGTGAATGTCATAGTGGTCCTTATTATACAGATATGAAATATCATGTAATAGGTGAGAATGTGGAGTTTGAACAAGGTTGGGATACTCCGACCTTACGTGAGGTTTGGCGAACAGCTCCTTATTTGTTTAATGGTGCTGCAGCAACCATGGAAGAAGTGTTCCGAGTTTATAAACATGGTATTGATAAGAAGGTTTCTGATAAGGAGATTGAGGAACTGACTGAGTATGTGAATTCATTATAAAATAAGGACTATGAATTATTGTCAAAAGATACATTATAATATATTTCAGACAAGCCAAACTGATTTTAATAGTGCGGTTGATGAACTGCTCGCTTGTATTCCTCAAAACGAAGTTGTTCTGCGTTTGGTGTTTTTTGGAATGCCCTTGTCTAATTCTCAATATTTGGAGCGGAGACTGTTGATTCGTGAAAAGATCCGTCATCGTTATCAGCAAATGGAACCTGCTTTGACGTATGTGGCCCAACCTCCATTAGGAGCAACATTGATTATGGAAGTACATAGTTATGTGCCTGAAGCTGATGATTCTATTGTCTTTCGTCATTATGAGGGTACACCGTATGTTCTTTTGGAGAATAAAGAAATGAGATGTTTGTATGCGGGTGGCTTCCAAGAAGATATTTTGATGTTTGGTATTCGACAGCAAGCTTCCGGTGTTTTCAGATGTTTGGGTGAACTGCTGCGCAAGGAAGGTTTCCCGGTCAATAGTATAATACGACAGTGGAATTATATCGAGAGGATAACTGATTTCGATGGATCAGATCAGCGTTATCAGATGTTTAATAATGCCCGTAGTGAATTTTACGGACCAGCAGACTGGAGTAATGGATATCCGGCAGCGACAGGTATCGGAGCAGATTTAGGAGGTTTAGTTGTTGATGTTGATGCTGTTGTCTTCAAACAAAAAGATTGTTTTGCAACACCAATTGACAACAAACTTCAAATAGCAGCTCATGCATATTCTGAAAAAGTTTTGGAAAAAGCAGGTACGCAAAAGACTACTCCGAAGTTTGAAAGAGCCAAACGGCTTACTTCGGGAAATAACAGTATGATTTATATTTCTGGTACGGCTGCTATTCGTGGTGAAGAAACACTTATAGGCGTGGGTTTGGAACGGCAACTGCGTATTACAATGGAAAATATTGCAGAATTAATAGGTGATGCTAAAATAAAGATGTTGCGGGTTTATTTGAAAGATCGTTCTTTCTATGAAGAAGCAAAGCAACTTTTGGATGCTTATAATTTGAATATTCCTATTTCTTATATGTGTACGGATGTGTGTCGGGAAGAATTGTTGATTGAGATTGAAGGAATAGCAATGAAATGATATTATTAACACAAATAATTAATAAGTACAATGAAAAAGATGGATTTTAAATTAATGGTGGCAGCTATAGGTTTATCTTCTATGGTTGCATGTTCTAATCAATCAGCAAACACCGCATCTAAGACACAAGATGCTACGACTGAGAACAATCAAGTTGACATTAAAAATAATAAAGCTATGACTTATTCTAAGAAGTACACAAATGCCGATTTCTATAAAGACGGCAAATTCCAGCAAGATGTTGCTATGGAAGCAATGAAAGACATGTTTGCATTTTATGGAGTTCCTTTCACAGAACTTATGGCAAAAGACATGTGGGTAACTGATTTTGGTTTGGGTGATTTTGAAAATGTTGGTATGGGTGGTATTTTCTGGGTGAATGATCCGGAATATGGCTATTTTGCACATGCCATTTATTTATTGCCAGGCCAGATGATTCCTGAACATGCTCACGTTAAAACAAAATTCCCTGCAAAGCATGAGTCATGGATGGTAGAAAAAGGTTGGGTTTATAATTTCTCTGAGGTTGGAGAAGAAACTCCTAATGCTCCTGCTATTCCTGCTACTCATGGTCCGATTAAGAGTAAGAATTTTGTTGTTCAGAAAGTGGGTGATGTATTGCGTCTGAAAGAATTGGGAACATTCCATTTCATGATGGCTGGACCGGAAGGTGCTATTGTTGATGAATGGGCTTGTTACCATGATAATGATGGTTTGCGTTTCACAAATACGAAAGCCGCATTATAATCTCTCTTGATTTTGTTCTATACAGCCCAGTGTGGTTGTATAGAACAAAATACTATGCTAGTCTCTAGTAAGATTAATTGCATAACTGAATAATTGAATAACATGAACAAATATCAACTAATAGTATCTGTTCTTTTATCAACATCTACACTGGCTTGGGCTGGCCCGAAGCAAAAGAAAGTTGATAATTGGATAGATGCATCCGTTAAGGCAAAAACCGAATTACAAGAGAAGCTGAAGAAGGCAGGCATGCCTGTTATTTCGCAGTGGATGAAGCATAAGCAGAAGGCTCAGCCATTTACTGTGGATGTGAAAGGCTTAGATAAACTTGTATTGGTTACGGCGGGTGGTCCTGATGGAACAGACTATGATCAGGCTGTATGGGCAAATGCTCGTTTGATCAAAGCTGATGGAACAGCCGTTTGGTTGGATCAGATTCCTTATGAATATGGTGTTGCTGGTTGGGCAAAACCCAAAATGAATACCAATGCATATGATCACGAAATCTTTATTGCTGGAAAAGAATATAAGCATGGAGTTTTCTGTCATGCTAATGGAACATTGGTTTATCCTCTGAATGGTGAATATGTCCGTTTTGAAGCAGAAGTCGGAATTGATGATACATCTCAGGGCGGTAGCGTTTTTTTCCAGGCGTTGAATGTTATGCCGAGTAAGGTAGGAGAGGAATTGAACGCTCAGTATCCGAAAGAAATAGCCATGTTGGGTTCAGTATTGGACGGTTTGGATACTTGGTTGATCACAGCCGACGCTTCAGTAGAGAAACAAGCTGTTGAGAATGCTCTTTCTCATTTGAAAGATAAGGCATACTTTACAGAAGCCGCTAAGCAGATTGCAAATGAATCGGATGTGAATACTCAGATTCATAAATATCTGTCTTTGCTGGAACAGATACAGGCAGTAGCTGCTCTTCAAGACGAATTGGAATGGTTGAATGTTGAGGCTGTTAAGCTGGCATTTGCCGACATGAAGAGACAGAAAGGTTATGATGTCGCTAAGTATGAACCTCTGCTCAACGAATTGATTGAATTAAACAAGAAAGGCTTTTCTGGTATTTATAAAGGAGATGCGCAGGTGATGGCTGATGCGAAAAAAGCATTGGCTAACAAGCGTGCTATTTTGTTAGGAAATACCTTGCTTGATGGCGATAAGATTGTTGCTACTCGTTTTAAATTAGGGGCGAAAGCTCGTCAGGCTATGGCTCCGGATTTGGGAACACAGGCTAATAACTGGAGTAATCAGGAATCAGCTCGTCGTGAAGGTTTCGATTCTGAAATTGTTGAATTGACCAATTTGCGTGGTGACGTTCAGATGCGTCAGGTTTATAAACCGGATCATTCATCTTCTATTGCTGACTTGAAACTTCATTGGGACGGAGATCGCGTAATGTTTACGCAGACAATGCCGGATAAGCGTTGGAATATCCATGAAGTCAAGTTAGACGGAACCGGTTATCATCCGATGATTGAGATGAAAGAACCTGATTTGGAATTCTATGATGGTACATATTTGCCAGATGGGCGAATCATTGGTATTTCAAACATTGGTTATCAAGGTGTGCCTTGTGTAAGTGGAGATGACCCCGTTGGTAATATGGTTTTATATAATCCGAAGGATAAGAGTATGCGTCGTATCACATTCGATCAGGATGCAAACTGGAATCCGACCATTATGGCTAACGGTAAAGTTATGTACACTCGTTGGGAATATACAGACTTGACACACTATTATTCTCGTATTGTGATGCATATGAATCCGGATGGAACGGAACAGAAGGCATTGTTCGGTAGTGGTTCTATGTTCCCGAACAGTACATTTGATGTTCAGCCATTGCCTGGTCATCCTTCTGCATTTGTCGGTATTATCTCAGGTCACCATGGTATTGCCCGTTCTGGTCGTTTGATCTTATTTGATCCGTCAAAAGCTCGTAAAGGAGCAGCCGGTATGACTCAGGAAATACCTCATCGTAACCGTCCTGTTCAGGAGTTGATCAAAGATGAATTGGTAAATGGTGTTTGGCCGCAGTTTGTAAAGCCGATGCCATTGAACGATAAGTATTTCTTGGTATCTGCTAAGTTGTCTTCTAATGATTTGTGGGGACTTTATCTGGTGGATATTTATGATAACGTTACTTGTGTATATCAGGCAGAAGGTGAAGGTTTCATCAGTCCGATTCCAGTTCGTAAGTCTGTTACACCGCCAAGTATCCCGGACCGTGTGAAATTGAATGATAAAGAAGCAACTGTCTTCATTCAGGATATTTATGCAGGTGAAGGTTTGAAGAATGTTCCGCGTGGTACAGTGAAGGAACTTCGTATCCATGCTTATGAATATGCATACGTGAAGACTCAATCTGACCATAACTGGCATGGTATCCAGAGTGGTTGGGATATTAAACGTCTGTTAGGTACAGTTCCGGTTGAAGAAGATGGTTCTGTTATCTTTAAGATTCCGGCCAATACACCTATTTCTATCCAGCCTCTTGATAAAGATGGTGCCGCTATCCAGTGGATGCGTAGTTGGTTGACTGGTCAGCCGGGTGAAGTTGTTTCTTGCGTAGGTTGTCATGAGGATCAGAATGAAATCGCTATTCCGAAACGTGTGATCGCTTCTCAGAAAGCAGCTGCTAAACTGAAAGCTCCGGAAGGTGGTGTTCGTTCGTTTACATTCGATTTGGAAATCCAGCCTATCTTGGATCGTGCTTGTATCGCTTGCCATAATGGCCAGGGTAAGGCCTTCGACTTGCGTGCCGGCGAAAAGGATAAGTTAGGTTATGGTCCTTCTTATCTGAACTTACATCCGTATGTACATCGTCAGGGTGGTGAAGGTGATATGCTGGTATTGTTCCCGTACGAATATTATCAGAATACAAGTGAATTGGTTCGCTTGTTGAAGAAAGGTCACCATAATGTGAAACTGACGGATGCTGAATGGAAAACTTTGTATAACTGGATTGATTATAATGCTCCGGATAAGGGTTATTTCAATGCCAATGTGCTTGGTAAGAATATTATTCCTTATCAGGGATTTGACCAGATTGAACGTCGTATTGAATTGAACAACAAGTATGCCGGTGGCTCAGGCGTAGATTGGAAAAAGGAAATTGCCGACTATGCTGCCTATCTGAAGGCTAAAGGCCCGATCACTCCGGTTATGCCTGAAAAGGAAGCTCCTGTAAAGGAAAAGACACTGAAGGCTAAAGGTTGGCCGTTCAATGCCGATGCTATTAAGGAAATGTTGGCAGACGAGAAACAAACTCGTATGGAAATTGAATTGGCGCCGGGTATTAAGATGACCTTTGTTCGTATTCCTGCCGGTCAGTTTGTAATGGGTAGTTATCATGGTGAACCGGATGCTCGTCCTACTGCAAAAGTGAAGATCGCTAAATCATTCTGGATGGGTGAATTGGAAGTAACCAACCAGCAGTATAATGTATTCTTCCCAGATCATGACAGCCGTCATATGGATCAGCAGTGGAAAGACCACGTTTATCCGGGATATGTGGCTAATGATCCGGATCAACCGGTAATTCGCGTAAGCTATAATGATGCAATGGCATTCTGTAAGCAGTTGAGCGAAAAGACGGGCTTGAATATTACATTACCGACCGAAGCTCAATGGGAATGGGCTTGTCGTGCTGGTAGCGATCAGGACTTCTGGTACGGTGATATGAATGCTGATTTCGGAAAGAAGGAGAATATGGCTGACGAAACAACCAACTTGTTGGCTGTAAGTGGTATCGACCCGCAGCCGATGCCGAAGACTAGCTTCTGGTATAAGTATTATACTTTCTTGCCGAAAGAAGAAAGCGTAAATGACGGTAGTCTGATTCAGGTAGGTGGTAAGAAATATGAAGCAAATCCATTCGGATTGTATAACATGCACGGTAATGTTGGTGAGTGGACTCGTTCTGATTATGTTTCTTATCCTTACAAAGAGAATTCGAAAGAAACATCCGAATATAAAGTTGTTCGTGGTGGTTCTTGGGTTGAACGTCCGAAGTATTCAACTGCTCATAGTCGTAAGGCATTCTATCCTTGGCAGCCGATATTCAATGTTGGTTTCCGTGTAATTATTGAAGATTAAGGTAAAATTGGGGAACTTTTGATGTTTCCCTAATGAATATCTAAGACGTTCCTTATTGGGAATTGTCTTTCCTCCGACCGCAGGAACACTTTCCTCCGGTCGGAGGATACTCTTCCTCCGTACGGAGGAAACCTTTCCTTCGGCCGAAGGAAAGTTAGTGTGTCAGATGTTTTCCCTTAAGGGATGACAGGTTCTATGTTAATGATGTATATGAAATCGAATATTCTAAAGTTTTTATCTTCTCCGGTTACTTGTTTGTTACTGATGATTGTTTATGCTTGCGGATTGGCCGCTGCGACTTTTATCGAAAAACAGCTTGGAACTGAAACGGCAAAGGTTTGGGTGTATTATTCCCCGATATTTATTTTCTGGCAATTCCTGATGGTTGTTAATTTCGTAGCCATGACTTGGAAATATCAATTGATAAGCCGGAAGAAATGGGGCGCGTTGTTGACACACCTGGCTTTCATCGTTATTTTGGGCGGAGCTATGTGCTCGCATGTATTCAGCGAAGAAGGACTGTTACATTTGCGTGAAGGCGAGTCTAGCAATCAGATTGCCGTCCGTGCAGGAGATAAGACTTATTTTCATACACTGCCTTTTGATGTAGAATTGGTCAAGTTTACTTTAACCCGGTATCCGGGTTCCGCAAGTCCTTCTTCTTTCGAGAGTGAGGTACTGGTTCATGTAGATGGCGAAACGCGTCGTGAACTGATTTTTATGAATAATGTTCTGGATGTTAAAGGATATAGATTCTTCCAGGCTTCTTATGATAAGGATGAGCATGGGACGATCTTGTCTGTCAACCGGGATGTGATCGGCCGGAACATTACTTATACAGGATATTTCCTGCTGGCTTTGGGATTGGTCATTTGTATTTTGGGCCGTAATTCCCGTTTTATGCATTTAAGCCGTCAGTTGAAGAAGATGCGTTCGGTGGGTGTTTCTACGCTGATCATGATCGGTATGTTGAGTTTTTCAGCTGGTATGAAGGCTGACGAAAAGACGATGGATTTGAATTCCGTTGTACAGCAATTGGTGGTTAGTCCCAAGCATGCGGCAGCTTTTGGCGCATTGCCTGTACAGTCGGAAAACGGACGAATGATTCCGATGAATACCTTCTCGTCGGAAGTTTTGAGAAAATTGCATAAGGAAGATACATTTGGTAAATTGAATTCCGACCAGTTCCTGCTAAGTTTATTGGCGATGCCGGATATGTGGATGCGGGTTCCATTAATCAGTGTGTCGAATAAAGAAATATCCGCCCATTTTGATTTGCCTGAAAAAGCCTGTTCCTATTTGCAGGTGTTTAATACGGATGGGGCTTACAAGTTTCAGGAAGATATCGAAAAGGCTTATGAAAAGATGCCGAATCAGCGGACCCGCTTTGATAAGGATTTAATGAAATTGGACGAACAAGTCAATATCTTGCATCAGGTGTTCAATTACCAGCGGATACATATATTCCCGAAGGAAGGCGATCCGAATCATAAATGGTATGCACCGGGTGATGATCTTTCTGTTTATACTGGAAAGGATTCGTTGTTTGTCTCTCGGATTTTCTTGTGGTATTTGGGAGAAGTCCAGTCTGCTTTGAAAACACAAGACTGGAGCAAAGCTGATGAAGTATTGGGAATGATTGAGACTTATCAGCAGGCTAAAAGTCAAGGTCTGGACATAAGCCCCAAGAAGATGCAGGCAGAAATCAAATATAATCAGATGAATATTTTCCGTCAGTGCAAGATTGGCTATCTGATTGCTGGAGGATTATTGCTGGTACTAGCATTTGCAGCTATGTTTAATGACCTCCGGAAATTGAATTGGCTTTTCTGGCTGCTGCTGGGATTGGTTGTTGCTGTTTTTGGATTCCATACATACGGAATGGGAGTCCGTTGGTATATAGCCGGCTATGCACCATGGAGTAATTCGTACGAGACGATGGTGTATGTTGCCTGGGCTACGGTTGCTGCCGGTTTGATGTTTGTCCGTCGCAGTCGGATAACGATGGCTTTGGCAACTTTATTCGGAGGAATCATCCTGTTCGTTTCAGGTCTGAACTGGATGGATCCGGAAATTAGTCCATTAGTTCCTGTATTGAAATCTCCGTGGTTGATGTTTCATGTGGCAGTTATTGTGGCCGCTTATGGTTTCTTCGGTATCTGTTGTTTGCTGGGAATTACCAATATGGTGGTTATGACGCTGGCAAGTGACAAAAATCAAGGGATGTTACAAACACGGATACGGGAATTGACCATCGTAAACGAAATGGCCATGCTGATAGGTCTCGCATTGATGACGATCGGAACATTCTTAGGTGCCGTTTGGGCCAACGAATCGTGGGGACGTTATTGGGGTTGGGATCCAAAAGAAACGTGGGCATTGATTACCATGATTGTCTATGCGTTGGTAGAACACTTGCGTTTAGTCCGGAGATGGTATAATGCCTGGTCTTTTAACTTCTTATCTGTTATGGCTTTTTGCTCGGTACTGATGACATTCTTTGGCGTGAACTATTTCCTGAGCGGAATGCATTCTTACGGAGAGAATGACCAGGTACACGGAATATTTATTTATATATTTGTTTCCCTTGCAGTGATAGTCGTTATTTCGGCAATCGCTTATTGGAAATATCGTTCTAAATTGTCGAACGAAAATCAAGAAGTAGAATAATTTTTTTATGTCAAATAATTAAAACAGCTAATGCTATGAGAACGTTAAATCATTTTGGTGTTCCGGTAAATTACAAACCGGAAGGTGCCATGTATAACGAAGGTTTGAATGTCTGGTTGACAGACTTCAGTAAGAGTGCTAACAAAATAGAGTTTATCTATCTGGAATCAGGAGAAAGTCCATTGCCAGAAAAAGTTTTGACAACAGCACATATCGCTTATCAGGTTCCATCATTGGAAGAAGCGTTGAAAGGACAAAAAGTAATTTTTGGTCCGGCTGTTTGCGATGAACATCTGACAATTGCTTTCATCGAAGAAGAAGGTATCGCTATTGAGTTAATGGAAATCAAGTAATAAACCCTAAAAATTGAATGTTATGGCTGAAATTATGACAAAATTCATCAATGATCCGCAGCATATCACACAAGAACTGCTGGAAGGTTATGTATTGGCTTATCCTGATCAGGTAAAGTTGGCCGCTGAGAATATCGTAGTTCGTACACATCCGAAGAGTGAAGATAAAGTTGCTATCGTAACATTAGGTGGTTCTGGTCACGAACCCGCTTTGAGTGGTTTTGTAGGCGAAGGTATGTTGGACTGCTCAGTTGTAGGTGATATTTTCGCTGCTCCGGGAGCTCAACGTTTGTTCCAGGCTTTGCAATTAATGAAACGTGAAGCTGGTATCTTGTTGGTTGTATTGAACCACTCAGGTGATATCATGAGTGCCAATATGGCTTGTCAGTTGGCTGCTCGTGTAGGTATCAAAGTTAAGCAGATTGTAACTCATGATGATATCAGTGCTGGTATTGGTGCTGATGACAAAGACCGTCGTGGTTTGGCTGGTTGTGTTCCTTTGTATAAGATTCTGGGTGCAGCATCAGAAGAAGGAAAGTCTTTGGACGAATTGGTAGAAATCGGAGAACGATATAATAAACATTGTGCTACATTGGCTGTTGCTATGCGTGCATGTACACATCCGCAGAATGGTGCTACTATTACAGATCTGCCTGCAGGTGTGATGGAAATCGGAATGGGACAGCACGGTGAAGGTGGTGGCGGTCAGAAGCCTTTGGTTTCTGCAGATGCTACTGCTGCTGAAATGGTTGATTTGTTATGCCAGCAATTGAAACCGGCAGCCGGAAGCAAAGCCTTGTTGATCATTAACGGTGTAGGTGCTACTACTCACATGGAATTGAATATTGTTTTCCGTAAGGCATATCGTGAATTGGAAAGCCGTGGCATTACAGTTGCTTGCAGCCGTATCCAGGAAATCCTGACTGTACAGGAACAGGCTGGATTCCAGATGATCATGGCTTTGCTGGACGATGATCACATCGCTTATTTGAATAAACAGTCAAATGCTCCGTATTGGACTACAATTGGTAAATAAATAGTATGGATAAACTGACAATTGCTGATTTCAAGGCAATGATGAACAAAGCCTTGGAAAATATTAAAGCACGTGAAGAAGAATTTTCCAAGCTGGATGCCGTAATTGGTGATGGCGATCACGGAACTGCTATTGTAACAGCTCTGTCTTGTATCGTCCGTTCTGCACAGCAAGGAACAGAATTCAAGTCTATGCTGATGGACATGGGTATGAACGTGATGCTTGAAGTAAGTGGTTCAACCAGTACGTTACTGGGTGCTTTGTTCTTAGGCATGAGCGATTGTGCTGAAGGTACAGAATTGGATGCCGAAGGTGTTAAGAAAATGTTTGCCGGTGGTTTGGCAAATGTAAAACAACAAACCAGTGCACAAGTGGGTGATAAGACCATGATGGATGCTTTGATCCCTGCTGTCGAAGCCATCCAGAATTGTCCTTCTAACGATATAAAGGAAGTGCTTCAGGCTGGTGCAAAGGCAGCTTTGGCAGGAGCTGAATCAACTATTCAGCTGAAAGCTAATTTCGGACGTGCCCGTAATTATGGCGAACGTTCTGTTGGTTATATGGATAGTGGTGCTGCTTCTTGGAGCTGTATGTTTGCTTCTTTCGCAGAAATTGGATAATAAGAAAAATGTCAAAGTAACTGGTAGAGATTTTCTGCTGGTTACTTTGACCTTAAATAGATAATTGTTTAACGAATAAAAAAGAGAAAATTATGCCAGATATGGAAGGCTTCAGAGAAGCCAGCAATTTTGGGTTCGATCAGGCACAGTCTGTAGAAAACTTTCACGTAAAAGGTGCAGCTAATCTTTCATGGGGTATGAAAGACCGTTTAAGCCGTATTTTCAATCCGAAGACCGGTAAAGCTGTTTTATTGGCTTTTGACCATGGTTTTATTATGGGACCGACTTCTGGTTTGGAACGTATCGACTTGAGCATTGTTCCGCTTACTCAGTATGCTGACTGCTTGATGTGTACACGCGGTATTTTGCAATCTTCTATTCCTGCCGCTACAAACAAGCCGATTTGTTTGCGTTCAGATGCAGGTTCTTCTATCTTGACAGAATTGAACCGTAACGTTCTGATCGACGTAGAAGATGCTATCCGCTTGAATGCTTCAGCTATGGCTGTTATGTTTGCTGCAGGTGACGAAGAACGTGAAGCTGTTACTGCTGCTAATTTGGTAAAAGCTGTAGATTTGGGTAATCGCTATGGTATTCCTGTAATGGGTGTAACTGCTGTAGGAAAACAGATGGCTCGCGATGCTCGTTATTTCGCATTGGCTTCACGTATGTGTGCTGAAAATGGTGCTGCTATTGTGAAGACTTATTATTGCGATGGCTTTGAACGTGTAGCTGCAACTTGTCCGGTTCCTATTGTAATCGCCGGAGGTAAGAAAGTGCCCGAATTAGACGCTTTGCAGCTTTGCTATAAAGCCGTTCAGGATGGTGCTTGTGGTGTAGATATGGGACGTAACGTATTCCAAAGCGAACATCCACTGGCTATGATTCAAGCAGTTCATGCAGTTGTACATGATGGTATTACTGCTGAGCAGGGATACGAAATGTATCAAGATCTGTCTAAATAAATTTATTTATATCGAGTAAGCTGATAGAATCTGTTTCAGTCCATTATTCGGACGTAATATCAGATTCTGTCAGCTTTTTTACTAACTGTATATTTATTATGAAATCAATATTTACTTATCTGTGTATGGCTTGTATGATGTTGGGATTGTTCTCATGCGGGCAGAAGAGTGAAAAATTATTGTTAGCCGGTTCAGGTTGGAATAAAATTGTCATTATTGATAAAGAAACCAAGAAAGTAGAGTGGGAACATCCGTTGGAAAAAGGCTGGGAATGTAATTCAGCCAGCTGGACGCCTGATGGAAATATCCTGTTTTCGTATGCCAAAGGTGTTAAGCTGATCACCAAGCAAGGTGAGGAATTATGGAATATTCCGGCTGATGCAGGTTCTGAATTTCAGACAGCCCGTGTATTGGATAACGGAAATTATCTGGTAGCTGAATGCGGTCATCCTGCTAAAATATTCGAAGTTAGTCCGAAGGGAGAAATTATTCGTGAGACTGCCTACGAAACTGGTATTGAAGTGCCTCATGCTCAATTCCGTCATGTGAATGTAGATAAAGATGGAAACTATCTGGTACCTTTGTTTGAAACAGCTGATGTACGGGTAATCGATGTAGAAGGAAATTTGCTGCGTACCATCAAGATGCCGGGTAATATGTATTGTGTCAGCAAACTGGCTAATGGAAATTATGTAGGCGCTTGCGGTGATTCACATCGTTATGTAGAATTTAATTTGGAAAGTGGTGAAATCTTGCGTACGGTCAATTCAGGAGATATCGAAGGCGTTGAGTTTTGTTTTGTAGCTCAACTGTTACCGACTAAAGATGGCGGTTTATATATCTGTAATTGGCAAGGTCATGATCCGAGCGTTGCTTCCAAGAATATTCCTCAATTAATGGAGATCGACAAGAACGGAAAAATCGTTTGGGAAGTAAACGACAACAAGAACTTTGGCATGATTTCATCTATTTCGGTTGTTAAATGATTTTCGTAGGAGAGACGTCTGACAACTCAAAATGAAAGGACTATGACTGAAACGATTCGTTCCAAAGAAAGAGTATGGGCTGTTGATGCCTTGCGTGGATTTGCTGTGATGGCGATCATTTTACTGCATAACATAGAGCATTTCAACTTTTATTCTTTCCCTGAAACTGCTTCGCCTTTTTTGTCTAGCTTGGATACTCATCTGTGGGATATGCTTTTCTTTGCTTTTGCAGGAAAGTCGTATGCGATTTTTGCCTTACTTTTTGGCTTTACCTTCTATTTGCAGCATCATAATTGTGAGATGAGAGGGGAAGATTTTCGGAATCGCTATATGTGGCGGCTCGTATTGCTGTTGCTGTTCGGTTTTGTAAATGCCATCTTTTTCCCGGGTGAGATATTGGTTCTGTATGCCTTGATAGGTTTTGTCTTGGTTCCTGTGCGGCATTTGAAGGATCGGACTGTGGCATGGATTGCTTTGATTCTGATGTTGCAGCCGTTGGAGTGGATAAAAGTGATTTATGCGTGTCTGGTACCGGATGCGAATCCGCAACAGACTTATTTCTCGCTGGGTGATGTGTATCCTCAATTAGGAGGTCATTCCTTTTGGGAAATGCTGAAAGCGAACTTTGTCACAGGGCAGTTGGCTAGCTTGAACTGGGCGTGGTCTCATGGCAGGGTATTCCAGACAGCCTCTTTGTTTATGCTGGGTATGTTGTTGGGAAGAAAAGGCTTGTTCGTATATGCCGGTGAGAATCGTGAACGAGTAGCTGCTTTCTGGCAACGCGTTGCCTTTTTGGCTTTGCCGTCGGCTGTGGTCCTTTATTATCTGAAAGACTTTATTTATTCGCAGATAGAGAATCCGTTCCTGAAGTCGTCGATGCGAACGATTTGGGATTCGTGGTACAACTTGGCTGGAATGTTGCTGATTGTTTCAGGATTTCTGTTGCTCTATTGGGTGAATGAAGGTAAGGTTCAGAAGATTCTGGTTCCGTACGGGAAGATGAGTCTGACGGATTACGTCACACAATCACTGATTGGCAGTTTCTTGTATTTCGGCTACGGACTGGAACTGCATTTGGTTTGCGGGACGACTTATAGTCTGCTGATTGGAATTGTTTTCCTTGTGTTGCAGGTGGCATTTGCTCATTGGTGGTTCCGTCATTTCCGTCGGGGGCCGCTGGAAACTATTTGGCACCGGTTGACGTGGATCGGAAAGAAATAAGCATATAGATTCTGATTATAGTATTCTCTTCAATGAAATTTCTGGAAAGTCTCAGGTTCCTAAATCCTAAGCTTTCCAGAAATTTTTGTATTGATAGCTTCCTTTGTTTTCCGTATGTAATTATGAGGGAGTAATATCTCGATTCCCCGCTATTATGAATTAAGCATTCTTGTCTTTCGGCAAAATCAGATTAAGCACAACTCCCACGATGGCGGCAAGCCCGATTCCGGATAGCGATAATTCGCCCCAGGAGAAAGTGGCGCCTCCTATACCGATGGTCAGCGTCAGGGAGAAGATGATGATGTTCCGGGTATTCGTCAGATCTACCTTGTGCTGCAACATATTGGTTACACCGGCTGTGGCAATGGTACCGAAGATCAGCAGCATGATGCCTCCTAGTACGGCATTGGGAATGGATTTTAAGAGGGCACTGATTTTCCCGACCAAGGAGAATAGAATGGCGGTTACAGCCGCAATGCGTATGACTTGCGGATGGGTCACTTTGGTGATAGACATGGCTCCGGTTACTTCGGCATAAGTGGTGACAGGAGGTCCGCCCAGAACTCCGGCAATCATACACGCAATTCCGTCGCCCAGCAGGGTACGGTGAAGGCCGGGATCTTTCACGAAGTCTTTGTTGGCTACCGTATTGACTACATAGATATTCCCAATGTGCTCAATCACGGGGGCAATGGCTACGGGAAGCATGAAGACGAAGGTTTCCCACGAGAAGGTGGGATGTACGAACTTCGGCAGTTTGAACCAGGCGGCTTCGTGTACGCCGCTCAGATCGACTTCATAGAAGAACAGGGCAGCCAGATAACCGACTCCGATTCCGCAGAAGATGGGGATCAGCTTGAGCAGGCCTTTGGCTTTCAAGGATACAATGACGGCTGTGGCCAGCGAGATCAGAGCCAGCACCCAATTCTCTTCGGCCATCTGGACGCCTGTGCCTGCCAGGGTTATACCAATGAGGATGATGACGGGACCGATCACGACCGGCGGGAAGATGCGGTTGATGACCGATAGTCCCTGCCATTTGACCAATGCACTCATGGCGAAATAGACCAATCCCACTCCGGTCAGTCCGAAAAGGGTTCCTGAAAGGCCGTATAATTCGGTGGCCTTGATGATGGGAGCGATGAAGGCAAAGCTGCTGCCCAGGAAGATGGGAACTTTCCCTTTACTTACCAGATGGAAGATCAATGTCCCGATTCCGGCGGTAAATAGGGCTGTCGATGGGTCGAGGCCGACCAACAAAGGTACCAGTACGGTGGCTCCGAAAGCCACGAAGAGGAATTGTACGCCGACAATCCCTTTTCGGATGGGCGAAAGTGTTGTATCCGTTAGATTCATAGGTTATGTAAGTATAAAAGATTCAAACTCCGTAAAATTACGATAACCTGTTTCTTTCTCCAAATTTTCTGAAGGATTGTTGCCGGGAATGGCTTTCTGTCGGGTGTTTGTTTTGTTCTATGGGTGGCTTGGTTTATCTTTGCAGCTGGAAAATAGATACAGATATGAAAAGAGTTTTTTGCCCGAAGTGTGATCATCAGATCGCTTTTGATGAAACCAAATACGAAGAAGGAAAAGTGGTGGCGTTTGTCTGTCCGCAATGTGCATCACAGTTCAAGATTAAGATTGGGCGGAAGGTGGTCCGCTCGAAGTCTGGTTTGGAGAAGGAAGTAAAGGAGCCTGATTTCTCGTGTGGCTTTATTACGGTTATCGAAAACGCCTTTGCCTTTAAGCAGGATTTGCCCTTGGTGTTGGGCGATAATGTGATTGGCCGCCGCAACAAAGATACCGATGGTGTGGATGTCCCGATCATTACCAGCGATCCGAGTATGGGGCGCAAGCATTGTGTGATTCATGTCAAACAGGATGCCACAGGCAAGTTCTGCTATACCTTGCGCGATTTCCCCAGCTTGACGGGTACGTTCCTGCGGAGTGAATTGCTGGGCGACCGGGAGGTGGTCCGTATCGGTGACGGGGATGTCGTGACGATCGGGGCAACTACGTTTATCCTGCATACGCCCGACGGAGAAGAATTAGAAGATTAAACGACTAAATATAATGGAAATATCATGAAAAGATTACTATTGTTAGGATGGCTGGCATGTATGTGTCTTTCACTCTTTGCCCAGCAGAAGGCGCCTAAATGGATGGAAAAACAGAAAAAGGCGATCGCGAAGATTACTACATACAAGGAAGATGGTACGACCTTGCATACAGGTACCGGCTTCTTTATTTCGGAAGACGGAAAGTTGCTCTCGGCTTATTCGCTCTTCAACGGGGCTTACAAGGCGACGGTTACTGACGGCGGCGGAAAGACCTACGAGGTATCGACGGTATTGGCGGCCGACGAATTGTATGACGTGATCAAGCTACAGGTGGAAGTGCCCAAGAAGGTGAACTTCCTGAAGATGGCAGCCGCTCCCTTGGCTGTGGGTGCGCTGGTTTATCTGCAACCTTATACGGCAGACAAGGTAAAGACCTTCGCTACGGGTAAGGTGGAAGAGGTGACCAAGCTGAAAGATGTTTATCATTACTATAAATTGTCTTTCCCGCTCGAGGTAAGCTGGGTGAATGCGCCTGTGTTGAACGAAGAGGGCGAGGTATTCGGTTTGGCGCAAGAGGATGCTTCGGGCAAGAAAGAGGTTTCGTATGCGGTATCGGCAGCTTATGCCGAGAGCCTGCAGATCTCGACGATGGATATGCTGAGTTCTACCTACACGGCTATCGGGATCAAGAAGGCATGGCCTGCCGATCGGGAGCAGGCACAGATTGCTTTGTTCTTGATGGGCAATTCGCAGGATGCCCAAACGTATCTGAATACACTGAATGATTTTGTGGCGGCTTTCCCCGACTGGTCGGAGAGTTATATCCGCCGGGCTTCGCATTATGCCTATCACCGGACCGATTTGGCCAACGACCGGGCCGGACAGTTGCAGTATCTCGAGAAAGCCCGGGCAGATATGAAGCAGGCGCTCGATCTGGCCGAAAAGAAAAGTGACGTGCTTTATAGCGAGGCGCAGCTGATTTACAGTGTGGCCCTCTCTGATTCTACTTTGAAGGATACGGACTGGACGGTCGAGCATGCACAGAACCGGCTGACGGAGGCCATGACGGCCGAGAATAATCCGGTGTATCACCAGCTTCAGGGGGAAATGTATTTCAATCAGGGAAAATATGATGAGGCGTATCAGGAATACATGATTGTAAACCGGAGCGACGCGGCCAATGCCAGTTCGTGGTATATGGCAGCCAAATCGAAGTCGTCCAAGCAAGGTGGCGTGAATATCGGCGAGGTCATCCAGCTGCTCGATAGTACGATCGCTTGTTATGGCGAGTCGATGAATCCGGAAATGGCGCCTTACATCCTCGAGCGTATCGACTGGCGGCTGAAGTTGATGCAGTATGAACAGGCGGTGGCCGACTATGACTTATATTATAAGGTAGTAGGCGGACGGGTGGACGATTCGTTCTATTACCTGCGCGAACAGGCCAAGTTCCGCCAGGGAGATCTGGAAGGTGCCTTGCAGGATATCCGTCAGGCGATGGCCATCAACGCCAAAAGCCCGATGTATCTGGCCGAAGAGGCTTCGATCTTTATTCGCCAGAAGAAGTATGCCGAGGCTTTGCAGAGTATCGACAAGGCCTTGGTACTGGCTCCCGACTTTGCAGCCTGCTACCGTCTGCGTGGGGTTTGCTTCCTCCGCACCGAAAAAAAGGATGCTGCCTGCGAGGCTTTCAACAAAGCCAAAGAGCTGGGTGATCCGGTAGCCGATAAGCTGATCAAGGAGAATTGCCAATAATAGGCTTCCATTCGGTACGGGTTTTACGGGAATATTAATCCCTCATCGGATATAGGGAATGTGAGTAGAGGCGCAGCGTGCTGCGCCTCCATCCAGCGTGAAAGGATAAAACAACAAGTAACACAATAAATTCATTCGTTATTTTATTGATTGTTATTTGGATGTGTAGAGCGTCGTTTTGAGGCGCAGCAGCGCTGCGCCTCTACAGTCGCGGAGCCTGTTCCATTGATAAATGGAAGATGAAAAAAATAATTTTCAATTTTCAATTCTCCATTTTCAATTGAAGAAATTGTCAATTCTCAATTATCAATTGTTTCGGCCTCGTTCTGGTGAGCGTTAAGCGTAGGAACGAAGTGGAGCGGCCGGAGCGTCGCTGTCTGAGCCGAAGGCGAGTTTGCGGCGCGCACAGCGAAACGCAGTGACGGAGTAGCTCAGCAGACGCAGCCTTGAACTTTTGGTTCTTTTCTTTCAAGAGAAAAGAACGAATACGAACTTGATCTTTTGGTTCTTTTGCATCAAGGCAAAAGAACAGATACGAACACCAAATCCAATACCAAAATCAACTCTTCCTATACCTGTACTTTCAATTATTTTTATTTAATTTGCCATACTTCTCAATAGGAAAAGAGAACTGTTGTCTTGGCGGAACTCTTTCTGTTGAGGTCTTGTTCGACCTCCACATCGTCCCCATACTCATCTACTATGGCCTGCGTCAAATTGAGTTTCGTCAGGTAGTCCTCCAAATAGCCGGCAAACACCTGGTGCATGTGGTCGTGGAAACTCATATGCAAGGCGTTGTTGTAGCGATAGCATGAACTACCTTCGATTGCAGGAAATACATTCATAGTCATTCCTTTTTTGTGTTAAACAATTCCGTTTTAGTCGTAGATCACCTGTGATTTTGAGTGCGAAATCTTTCGCAGTGGTCGCTCACATGTGATCGGAGACCGAAAAAATATTTTCAGTGCAAGATCACATGTGATCTGCCACCGAAAATCCATTTGCAGAAGAAAATCACTAGTGATCAAGGACCGAAAATCTGAAAACAGACGAAATCACCAGTGATCTGGGACCAAAAATTCATTGACAAGACCAGATCACACCTGATCTGATACCAAAAATCTATTCTCAAAGGAAAATCACATGTGATCCGGTACTGAAAATCTGCCAACGGTGGTAGATCACATGTACACTCCGATTCGTGATTTTTACCTTGTTTCACCTCAGAACAGAAAGAGTTCCGCCAATACTAATACCATCAAGATGGACGAGGAAGATGCCGAGCGCGACCGCCTGCTGTCGGTCATGTTCTACATGGTATCGAATGGCCTGAAGGCTTCGAAGGCTGCGGTCAAGGCTGCTGCCCAGCAGCTCGACGTGGTGCTCCGTCCTTACAAAGGGGCACAAGGGGCGGCCGACGATGCCGAAACTTCTCTGATTAAGGGTTTGATCCTGGATTTACGAAAGGAAGAAAACACGGCGGCGGTCACGACGCTGGGGTTGGATGCTACGGTAGACGAGCTGGAAGAAGCCAACAACAACTTCGACGCGGCTAAAAACAAACGGACAAGCGAACGCGCCCTGACCGAGGGCGATAACCTGAAGGATGCACGGAGCAAGACCGACACGGTGTATCAGAACATGTGTACCCTCATCTCGGCGGCTGCCCTCATGGCTGCTACGCCCGAAGATCTGGAATTTGTCGTTTCGGTCATCAACGAGATGAACCGCGTGATTGCCAATCACAAGACAAGCTACACCCAGAGCCAGGCGCAAAAGAAGGCCAACAAGCCGGAAGAAGGCGAAACCGTTGAAAATTGAGAATGGACAATGAAGACCGGCGTCGTCGGGAAGACCTGTAGAGGCGTAGCGTGCTGCGCCTCCGGCAGGCGCGACCGGGGAACACGGCAAAGAATAGGATAGGCTCATACCTGTCGCCCCGTTTGTTCGGTCCGTTGCCATTGAGGCGCATACCGCCATTGGAGGTGCAGCACGCTACGCCTCTACTATTAATAGAATATACAAACAACAAAACAACAAGATATATGAGAAAAATCTTTACTTTATTTATCCTGCTTCTGCTCCTGCCCGTCACGGCGCTGGCGGCGGATATGAATACCGTTTATGTGGGAGGCGTGGAGCTTGCCGGAAGTTCTACCAGTATCGTTTACGCCACAACAAACGAAAGTGGCGAAGTGATAACAAATGGTGCAGATGCCAACAACTACAACATCATGTGGGACGGCAGCACCCTGACCTTAGTCGGCGCGAAAATCAAGGGCGCCGCCTCTAGTGAATCCATTAGCATCACCGTAGGCATCTATGCGTTCAATAGTTCCGGAGACGTGTCGTTGAACATTGCATTGCAGGGTGTAAACGAGATTTTCGAAAGCAGTTACGGGATTTGGGTATATTCATATTCATATTCATCTTCTACTAATGCTGGCAATGCTACCCTGACCATTGAGGGTGAAGGTAGTCTAAATGCCAGCGGCAGTTCAAGCGGAATCCTGGTTCAGAGCAACGGCGGCGATGCCGCCCTGACTATCCAGAACGCCGATGTCACAGCTGAAAATAGTAGTTCCTCCGGCGATGGTGTAACAGTGCAGGCCGGCAGAAGTTCGTCCGCCTCTCTGTCTGTGGATGGCGGCAGCCTGACCGCGACTGGCAAGAGCGAATACGGTGCGGGCATCCGATATACCTTTGGTGGCGGCAGTTCTGGCTCCGGGACGCCCAGCCTGACCGTCAGCGGCAACGCCATTGTGCGGGCCAACGGCAGTGCCGGTGGAATTACGAGTAATTCTTCTTCTCCGATCCAGTACGAAACAGGCAGCGATAGTACCGGCGGCATCGTCTTTGACAACGGCACCGGCACCGTGTACGGCAATGTGACCTTGCAGGAAGATTTGGAGATTGGCGAGGGCGAGACCCTGACCATCCCGGAGGGGGCCTCTCTGGACACGAACGGCAAGCTGACGGTCAACGGCGGCACCTTAAACGGGACTCCAAGCGGTAGTGTGACCTACAAAGTTACAGGCGTATCGCTGTCCCTTAATACTCTGATCCTTGATGTGGGCGACGAAGGAACCCTCACCGCTACCATCACGCCGGACAACGCCAGCAATAAATCCATTAACTGGGAGAGCAGCGATACAGGTGTTGCCACGGTAGACGCAAACGGTAAAGTTACCGCTGTAAGTGTGGGCAGCACCGCCATCACCGCCACCGCTGCTGATGGTAGCGGGAAATCTGCCACCTGCTCCGTGACGGTCAATGCAAAGCCCACCTACACCATCACCGCCGTTGTTGTTCCCGAGGGGGCGGGCAGCGTAAAGGTGAATGACAGCGGCACCTCGGCCACAGTTGTGGAGAGCAGCGAAGTCACCCTCACTGCCACGGCCAGCGAGGGCTACCGCTTTGTGGATTGGGTGGAAGGCGACCAGACTGTAAGTACCGATGCCACTTATATCTTCACTGCCACCGGTGACCACACTCTCACCGCCCGGTTTGAGAAGCTCTATACAGTCACCGTCAGCCCAGCAGAGGGCGGCACAGCTACCGCCGACAAGACCACGGCGGCAGCAGGCGAAACCGTGACTCTTACCACCACTCCCGAGAGCGGGTATTACTTTGTGGAGTGGAAAGTTGTTCCCGATAATCTCTCTATTCAGGAGAACCAATTTACCATGCCCGCGGAGAATGTGGAAGTTCAGGCAGTCTTTGGTCTTTCTGTCACCAACATAACATTGGATAAGACCGAACTTTCCCTTTACACTGGAGACAGCGAAACCCTCACTGCCACCATAGAGCCGGGCGATGCCACTAACAAAACGGTGACATGGAGTAGCGACAAACCCGGAGTGGCTGCGGTGGATGCCAGCGGCAAAGTAACCGCTAAGGCTGCGGGTAAGGCTACTATTACTGCTATGGCAGACGGCGGCAAGACGGCTACCTGCGTGGTGAAAGTCCGGAAACCGGCAACCGTCGAAGCCTCCGGTTCAACCAACCTCTCCTTCACCACCGACCAGGATGAATTTACCCTTACCGCTACTGTTCAAGTAAATGGAGATTTTCTCAACCCGACTGATGGCAGTTGGACATGGAATGTGGCAGATGCAGACGTGGTAGCATTGAGCGGTTCACCCACATGGCGAAGCCAGTCTTATTCTATCAGCCGTCAAGCCTTCACAGTCGAAGGCACCGGCACGACTACCATCACCGCCACATACGATGACGGCACCTATCGGGGCTCGGTTGATTTCACGGTTCGTATCAGCAAGCCCACTCCTCCCGATCCCATCAGCTACTACAACATCTATGTAGAAGACGTGTGTGACGGGGTGGAAGTTACCCTCAGCAACAACGTGGTGCGCGAAGGCAACAGCATCTCTGCCTATGTCAAGAAAGACACAGCGAACTATACCTTCGATAACTTCAAGGTCTATTACAAGCGCAGCTACTACGGAGGTTGGGAAGAATTGAAGGAAGGCACGCAGCCCGGCGAATACCCGATTAAAAACATCTGGACCCACATCTACATCAAAGCCGAAGGTGCGGAAGTGAAGGAAGACCCGACGGGTATCGAATCTATCGAGGGCGTGAAAGTCTATACGAAGGATGGCAGCCTCTATGTTCAAACCCCGCAGCGTGAGCAAGTCATCATCGTCAGCATGAGCGGCGCGGTCGTGAAGAACGAAGAGCAGGTAGGCCTGAAGCAATACCACGGCCTGCAACCCGGCATCTACATCGTGCGGGTAGGAGACAGGGCGTACAAACTTCGTTTGAATTGACAATTGATAATTGACGATTGACAACTGTAGAGGCGCAGCACGCTGCGCCTCCAACGGACGGTATCAAGAGCCTATGCGGAAACGGAGAGAATAGATTTCTTTATCTTCAACCGCCGTATATGCAATACCGCCTGCCGGAGGCGCAGCACGCTGCGCCTCTACACACTTTGGGATTGAATTGTCCATTGTCAATCGTCAATTGTCAATTATCAATTGACAAACTCCTTCCTCCAAATGAAAATGCGTGTCGTTGTCTGCCAGGAAACGCACCACCTGCAACACCTTCTCTTGCGGGAAATCCACTGCCTGCAAAAGAGCAGAAACCGGTAGCGGACCTTGCCGGAGCAACTCTTCCAAAGCCCCCTGAATTGTGTGGAACTCAGCGTTGGTCAATCCGCTGCTATGCCGTTGCAGACAAACATCACACGTGCCACAATCCTTGTCCTGTTTCTCTCCGAAATACCCCAGCAAGATACGAGTCCGACAAATATGCGTGTTGTGAATGTATTCCAACACCTTACTGATACGTGCCTCGTTGCGCGCCTTCCTCTCTTCGTAGGCCGACCGGGGGATCGACAGATACTTCTGCTCTTCACGGACTTGCCGGTAGATGATCAGCGGTGTCTTCTTCTGCGGAACATAATTCACAATGCGGTATTTCGAAAGTCCCACCAGCAGATGATACACCTCGTCGGGCGTACAACCGGCACGGGTAGCAATCAGACTCTCATTGATGTAAACATAATCGGCGAACAAACCCGTGTATGACCGGAGAATCGTCTTGATGACAGCATCCGTCAGTTCGTCCTGCCGCAGATAACTGTACAACTCTTCGCGTGTAGCAGTAAAGATCAGTCGGGAGGCATTATCCACTTCTTCCACATATTCCAGATAACCTGCCAACTCCAGCAACTTGATGGCACTGTGCGTCTGTGTGATGGGCAGTTTGAAAGCCGAGCAGAAATCGGTCAGCATGAAGTCGTGTACCGTATCCAGCCCATATCCGACAGCGATCTGGAAATAATTGCCCAGCGCCTCGTACACCCGGTAAATAAATTCCTTGGGAGGAAATTCATCACTGATACGCTTCTTCAGCTGGGCCGTATCAGTAGGCGAGCAGAGTGCAACCGCATAAGCCTTACGCTCGTCACGTCCGGCCCGTCCGGCTTCCTGGTAATATTCTTCGAGCGACCCCGGCATATCCAGATGCACCACGACACGTACATCCGGCTTGTCGATTCCCATACCAAAGGCATTCGTAGCGACAATGACGCGGATTTCGTTGTTCTTCCATAAATTCTGTCTCCTTTCTTTCTCGTCGTGATTCAGTCCGGCATGGAAGAAATCAGCCGTGAAACCTTCTTTACGCAAATACTCAGCCACCTCTTTGGTCTTTTTCCGGTTGCGGACATAAACAATAGCCGTTCCCGGCACACGGCTGAGGATGTGCACCAGCATCTGCAGTTTATCTTCTGTTTGCCGAACGATATAAGCCAGGTTTTTCCGTGTGAAACTTTTAGAAAAGACGCACTTCTTCTGGAAGAGCAACCGGTTTTGGATATCATCCACTACTTCCGGCGTGGCAGTAGCCGTAAGAGCCAGCACCGGGACATTGGGCAACTGCTTCCGGATCTCTGCAATCTTCAGATACGAAGGACGGAAATCATATCCCCACTGGGAAATACAATGACTCTCGTCGATCACCAGCAGACTAACCTTCATCGCCTGGAGTTTGGCCAGGAAGATTTCAGTACTCAACCGTTCGGGAGAAACATACAGGAATTTGTATTCACCAAAGATGCAGTTTTCAAGCTGGGTGATAATCTCCTGTCGGCTCATCCCGGAATGAACGGAAGTCGCCTTGATCCCGATGCGTTTCAGGTTGTCCACCTGGTCTTTCATCAAGGCGATCAGTGGAGTTACAACAATACAAATACCGTCCATGAGCAAAGCCGGCACCTGGAATGTAATAGATTTGCCACCACCTGTTGGCATCAATCCCAGTGTATCGTTTCCCTCATAGACGGACTGAATAATCTCTTCCTGAAGCGGTCTGAAGGAATCGTATTCCCAGTACTTCTTCAGTACTTCTTGAAACGATGTCATACGAAATTTTTCTTTAGTTTGTTTCGGTCTTAATATCCTTAATCATCAGCTGGAAGGAAGCATTCCCGTTGTAAATGCTCTCTTCGATGGTGTAGCAGATGTTGAAAGGCTTCATCAGCTTGATGTGTGCGTTATACTGGCTCATGCCGAAAGCAATTCCATGAATAGGCACACTGGCTGCTTTACTGTCAATAATCTCCAGTTTGATATGTTCCTGATCCCGTCCGACGAGCTTACTGGTTCCATAATCTTGCACACCGTATGTACAGAAGATCGGTTTCTGGTTGTTAGGACCAAACGGACTCATCTTCTTCAGGTCACTCAGGAACTTGGGCGTGATCTCTTTCAAATCCAGAATCGCGTCAATATCCAACTGAGGAATCATTTGTTCCGGAATGATATGTTCGGCTGCCAATTGGAAGAACCGCTGCCTGAAGGCTTCCAGATTCTCTTCCTTTAAAGAGAAGCCCACTGCATACGTATGTCCACCAAAGCTTTCCAGCAAATCCCGGCATCCTTCGATAGCCCTATAGATATCGAAACCCGTCACAGAACGGGCCGAACCCGTAATCAGATCCGATGATTTGGTCAAGACAACAGCCGGGCGATAATACTTTTCGGTAAGTCGGGAAGCCACAATCCCGATAATCCCCTTATGCCATTTCGGATTGTAAACGATGACAGCCTTCTGGTTGTCGATATCGTTAAACTCATTGATGATGGCATTGGCCTCGTCGGTGATCTTTTTGTCGAGCTCCCGCCTTTCTTCGTTATATTGATTGATATTCTCACTCATCTTACGGGCAACCGTACTGTCCTTGGCTAACAGCAGCTCGACGGCTTCTTCGCCTTTCATCATACGCCCGGAGGCATTGATACGCGGGCCGATTTTAAATACGATGTCGCTGATCGTAATTTCCTTCCCCGACAAGCCACACACATCAATAATCCCTTTTAATCCGATACTGGGATTACTGTTAATTTGCCGAAGTCCGTAGTAAGCCAGGATTCTGTTCTCACCCGTAATAGGCACAATGTCTGAAGCGATACTGACAGCTGTAAACTCCAGCAATTTTTCCAATTCCGAAAAGGGACGTTTATTGCTGATGGCAAAAGCCTGCATAAACTTGAATCCGACTCCACAACCCGACAGATGTTCATAGGGGTAGATCGAATCTTTTCGTTTGGCATCGAGCACAGCTACGGCATCCGGCAGTACTTCATCCGGCATGTGGTGATCACAGATGATGAAATCAATCCCTTTTTCCTTGGCATACTCAATCTTGTCGATCGCTTTGATACCACAATCCAGCGAAATAATCAAGGTAACACCTTGGCTATACGCATAATCAATTCCTTTAATGGATATACCGGATCCTTCGTCATAACGATCGGGAATATAATAGAATAAATTCGAAGTATAAGCTCTTAAATACTTATACACGAGCGATACGGCAGTTGTGCCGTCCACATCATAATCCCCGTAGATGAGGATTTTCTCCTTTTCTCCTAAAGCCTGATTAAGCCGGCTGACAGCCTTCTGCATATCGGGCATCAGAAAAGGATCTTCCAAGTCGTTCAGACTAGGTCTGAAAAACTTCTTTACCTCTTTGGCAGTTTTTAATCCACGCCGAACCAATAACAAGCTGATTACCGGACTGAGTCCCAGTTCGGCAGCCAGATGGTCTCTTTCTTGAATTTCTGTCTGTGTTGGAGGTTGATAATTCCATTTGTTAGTCATTTATATATTCTTTTTCTTTTTATCTAATCTCATCTTCCATATTGCAAAAGTCGAAAGGCATGATGCATGTGCTTCATCGTACAAGATTTCTTCGTTGTAGCTGTCTGCCTAGGAGTCTGTTTTCTGTCGCAAATCAAGACCACAATATGAAAGTTCAAGCAGCGTGCTTGAATTAATCCGTAAAGTTAGAAATTATAATCGGGTTTCTTTCAGTTCTGTTACAAAAATAGTTTTTTTCTTATTATTTTTTCTAAGTACGCAGAATGATTTGTATTTTTGTCTGACTAAAAAGGAGCGAACAATGATATCAATAGAAGAAGATATAAAAAATGCTTGTCGGGTCATGCAGCAAGGAGGATTGATCCTTTATCCGACAGATACGATTTGGGGAATAGGTTGCGATGCGACAAACGAAGAGGCTGTCCGTAAAGTCTATGATTTGAAAAAGCGGGCCGATAATAAAGCCATGTTGGTTTTGATGGATAATCCGGCCAAACTGGAAACGTATGTAGAGGATGTACCTGAGGTAGCGTGGAGTTTGATAGAGGTAGCAGACAAACCTTTGACACTTATTTATTCGAAAGGTAAAAATTTAGCGCCCAACTTACTGGGTGAAGATGGAAGTATCGGTATTCGTATTTCACAGGAAACGTTCTCAAACAAGCTTTGTTTTCAGTTTTGCAAACCGTTGGTTTCAACTTCGGCCAATGTTAGCGGAGAACCTTCGCCTGCTAATTTCAGTGAAATTTCAGAAGAAATCAAACAGGGAGTTGATTATATTGTAACTTATCGTCAGGATGATATGACTAAGGCCTCTCCATCAAGTATTATTAAATTGGGAAGCGGTGGTGTATTTCAGATTATCCGATAATTCGTATGAGTTATAGTAAAGAGACTTGGAAATATATCATTACCGACTTTCTGACAGCAGCCTTGGTATGGTTTGCCTTCAATGTATTGCGTTATTATCAGCAGGTTGTTTTTCGAGACGCAAATACATTAGATGAATTTTTGCTATATCCGTCTGTTTGGTTGGGTCAGGTGTTCATCCCATTTTATTGGTTGGTGATCTATTATTTCTCGGGTTATTATAATAAATCATTGGCCAAGTCAAGGCTTTCCGAATTTTGGGTAACGCTTATATCTTCGGTGATAGGTGTATTTGGAATCTTTATGTTCTTGATTCTGAATGAACTTCCTATCAGGTATCAGATATATTACTATTTTTTCTTTGAATTGTTGGGCTTGCATTTTACCCTTACCTATCTATTCCGTTTACGTTTGACGATGCATTTGTTGAAAAGGATTCAGCAAGGGGATTTTGCCATTCACGTTTTAGTCTTGGGAATAGGAGAGAAGGCCTTGTTGCTTTCTCGGTATTTAGAGAAGGTTGGTACTAAAGTTACGGGCTTTGTCCGTATTTCATCCAAAGAGGATCTTCATGTAAATTCAGAACAGATACTGGGAAATTCGGCTGATCTTCCCGATTTGATGAAACAGTATCCAATAGAAGAACTGGTAGTGGCAACAGATGCATTGGATGAAACGGCTTTGTCCAAGTTTCTTTATTCTTTGTATCAATATAAAAAGCCTATCAAGGTATGGATAGATAAGAAGACTATTTTGTTTTCGAAGGTACGGTTGAAGACGATTAGTGCAGTTCCATTAGCCGAAATTACTGAGAATAACTTTTCAGAAGCAGAGAAAAATATCAAGGCGTTCTCTGATCGGTTTGTTTCTTGTATAGTATTGATTGTATTATCTCCTTTGTTCGCATATATAGCTTGGCGTGTGAAGAAAGATTCGCCGGGTCCGATTATTTACCGGCAGGAGCGAATTGGTTTTCATGGCCGTCCATTTATGATTTATAAATTTCGGACGATGTATGTGGATGCTGAAGACAGTGGTCCCAAGTTATCGCATGAAGAAGATTCCCGTATTACACCTTTTGGTGCTATTATGCGAAAGTATCGTTTGGATGAGTTGCCTCAGTTTTGGAATGTATTGAAAGGGGATATGTCGTTGGTTGGTCCTAGACCGGAACGAAAATATTTTATTGATCAGATTGTCCAGCGGGCTCCGTATTATTATTTATTACATAATGTGAAGCCGGGAATTACCTCTTTGGGAATGGTCAAGTACGGGTATGCCAGTACTGTCGACCAGATGCTGGAACGTTTGGAGTATGATATCATTTATTATGAAAATATGTCGCTGGCTTTAGATATAACCATTTTGGTGTATACGATAAAGACGGTTGTGACAGGAAAGGGTATTTGAAATATGACAACAGAAAATGGATGGTTTTATAAATTTCTTGTTTGGCGGGCAAACAATATAAAGGAAAAACACTTTGTATTGATTGTTAGTTTTCTGGTAGGCATTTGCACTGCTGCATCGGCCATCATCTTGAAAAATTTAATTCACTTCATTCAGCATGTATTGTCAGTGAACTTCGCTGCTGATCAAGTCAATTATTTGTATTTATTGTATCCGGTATTGGGTATCTTACTGGCTGGGTTGTTTGTAAAATATATTGTGCGTGACGATATCAGCCACGGTGTGACGAAAATTTTATATGCTATTTCCCAGCGGAAGAGCCGGATTAAACCTCATAATATGTGGACATCCATTGTGGCTAGTTCGGTAACCATTGGTTTCGGTGGATCTGTCGGAGCCGAGGCTCCGATTGTATTGACCGGTGCTGCTATTGGTTCCAATCTGGGTCGTTTGTTTAAGATGGAACAAAAGACTTTGATGTTGTTAGTGGGATGTGGCGCTGCTGGAGCCATCGCAGGTATCTTTAAAGCGCCTATTGCTGGGCTTGTCTTTGTGATCGAGGTATTGATGTTGGATCTGACTATGACATCTGTGTTGCCTTTGTTGATTACTTCGGTAACGGCTGCTACCGTATCATATATATTTACCGGTACAGAGGCTATGTTTAAATTTTCTCAGACAGAAGCATTCGTAATAGAACGTATTCCCTATGTTATCTTATTGGGAATATTCTGTGGCTTGATTTCCCTATATTTTACCCGTGTGATGAACTGGATTGAAGGCGAATATCGTCGGTATGGAACGACATATTGGCGTAAGTTTATGATGGGAGGGATTATGCTGAGCTTGTTGATCTTTATTTTCCCTCCGCTTTATGGTGAGGGATATGATACGATCGGCCTGTTGCTGAACGGTCAGTTCGCTGGATTGATGGATAATAGTATGTTCTACCCTCTGAATGATTCCTATTTTGGAATAGTTATCTTTTTGGGACTGATTTTGCTGACTAAAGTATTTGCTTCAAGTGCTACCAATGGTGGTGGAGGTTGTGGTGGTATTTTTGCTCCTAGCCTATATCTGGGATGTATTGCGGGGTTCATTTTCGCTCATATATGTAATTATTTTCCTTTTACGATGTATCTGTCGGAAAAGAATTTTGCTTTGTTAGGTATGGCTGGAATTATGTCGGGTGTGATGCATGCTCCTTTAACGGGCGTTTTCCTGATTGCAGAATTGACTGGTGGATATGATTTGTTCCTTCCTCTGATGATTGTTTCTATAGGTTCATATATTACAATTCTGATGTTTGAACCGCATAGTATTTATTCGATGCGCTTGGCTCAGAAAGGGGAATTGTTGACGCACCATAAAGATAAAGCCGTATTGACTTTGTTGAGTGCAGACAATGTGATTGAGCGCGACTTCCAGGTGGTTTCTCCAGAAATGACGTTAGGAGACATGGTAAAAGTGATTGCTCGGAGTAGTCGTAATACGTTTCCGGTAGTGGATGATCGAGGTATTTTGCTGGGAATAGTTCTGCTGGATAATATTCGGAATATCATGTTCCGTCCAGAGTTGTATAATCGGTTCCATGTTTCCAAATTCATGGTATCGGCACCAGCTAAGATTGTGGTAAATACGCCTATGGACCAGATTATGCAGATTTTTGATGACACGAAAGCCTGGAATTTACCGGTAGTTGATGAAACGGGCAGATATATGGGATTTATGTCTAAGTCGAAAATATTTAATTCCTATAGAGAAGTTTTGGTAGATAATTTTTCAGGAGATTGATAAGATATGAAGAAAGAAGATTTGAGAATTGTATATATGGGCACACCCGAATTTGCGGTGGAATGCCTGCGAGCTTTGGTTGAGCATGGTTATCAAGTGGTGGGTGTTGTAACAATGCCTGATAAACCGATGGGACGGCATGGTAGTGTACTTCAGTCGAGTGCTGTTAAAAAGTATGCTGAATCAGTCGGTCTTCCTATTCTTCAGCCCGAGAAGTTAAAAGATGAAGCGTTTTTGGAAGCTCTTCGTGCATGGAATGCCGATTTGCAGATCGTTGTTGCCTTTCGTATGCTTCCTGAAGTTGTGTGGAACATGCCTCGTTTGGGCACGTTTAATTTGCATGCTTCTTTATTGCCTCGGTATCGGGGTGCTGCTCCTATTAATTGGGCAATTATCAATGGCGATACAAAGACAGGTGTAACAACCTTCTTCTTGGATCATGAAATTGATACCGGAAGTATTATTATGCAGGAAACTTGTCCTATTGCAGATACAGATGATGCAGGAATCTTGCATGATAACTTAATGGCGTTGGGGGCACAGACTGTACTGAAATCGGTTGATCAGATTTGTGAAGGAAATGTAGTACCTTTCCCTCAGAAAGACTTGTTTGATGGTGTGTCTGAATTTTTGCCGGCTCCTAAGATATTCAAGGAGACTTGTCGAATCGATTGGAATAAACCTTTGAAGAATTTGTATGATTTTGTTCGGGGATTGTCTCCTTATCCAGCCGCTTGGACGGAATTGGTTACCCGTGATGGTAAACGGCAAGTCCTGAAAATTTATCAGACGGAGAAACATCCGGAGCAACATTGTTTTCCTGTTGGTACAATTCAATCAGATGGAAAATGCTTTGTTGATGTTGCGGTAGATGGAGGATTTTTACGATTACAATCAGTGCAGTTGGCAGGGAAAAAACGAATGTCTGTAACTGATTTCCTGAATGGTTTCAAGCAGATAACAGAAAGCCATGTAGAATAAAAAAAGAGGAACCAATCGGTTCCTCTTTTTTATTTCATTATCCTTAATCGTTATATTTACTTGTCAATACAACAATTTGCATAGCCTCTTTGTCTTTCTTCAATCGAACACCTGACGGTTTCATATAGTTCGTAATTGATGTCGTGTAAGGTTTACCTGAACTCCCCCAAGAACTACTTGAATTTTGTGTTCCTCGTAAAACCGGAAGTAGTATTAAATTCAAATCTTCGTCAGGTTTGTTTTCCAAATGTACTTGTAATAGGCTTGATATGTTCCCAAAAGAATATGTGTTTGTGGCATATTCACCAAAGGTTGCCAAATAGGAAGTCACGTTGTCTTCTATTTTATTGTTCTCAAAGAAGCTTTGAACAGAGTCTTCCGGCAAAAGCAACACATTGTCGGGAGCTTCAAAAGCATATAACCATTCTTCTTGAGGCATGGCTTTCATGGAGAAGTTCAGACCGTTAATGATACGATCTCCTATCTTTTCTTTGATAGCGGAGGCTGGAACTACTATTTTAGTACAAACACCGGCTGGACTTCTTAGATAACTGAATTCTTCATTCGGTTCAAGCAATTGTTCAATGTTACCATTCTCTATTTGATTCATCTGGATGACTTCTTTAGTCACATTGAACTGCTCTCTTGTATGGATAATCGTATCTTTTCCTGCTTCTGTCGTCGATTTATACTTATAATATATAAAGAAAGACGATTGAGCCACTTCCAGGATGTTTCCTGTTCCAAACCCGGTTGTTACATAAAATCCGGGGAAGAATTTATTAAAGGCTTCCTGATTTTGGAAAGAACTCGGATTGTTGACTGTTTCATCATAAAAGCGTTGAGCAATATCCGTACTGATTCGAATACGTACATTCGGTGTATAATAATCAGGATCACTTGTATCCGTGATGTTACGGATAGAATCAGGGATACTCAAATCGTATGCCGTATAAGTTTTTTCCCCAATCAGTGTTTGCAGGTCACAAAAATCTTCAGGATTCATGTTTGTGTAATAATTTCGTGCCAAAGGTTTAGTAACCTGGTAAATCTTAGCCTGCATAGGAGCTAATGAGTCGCCTACATAACCACCTTCATCATACATGATAAAGAATGCCATTGAATCGACCTTACCATCAATCGGTTCATGGGCGAATTTGTAATTTTCAGGGCAATAGAACTGACAGATATAATCTGTTTTCAGGTTTCCATACAAGGGATCGTAGATTTGTCCTAACAGTCCGTTTACAGTACGGGCATATACCGAATCTAATTTAATGGTAGATGCTTCAAGCTGAAATGTATCCGCATAAACAAAAGAACGGTCACCATCTGGCTGAATACTTGGTCCAACCTGGCTCAATTCATCATTACACCCGCTAAGTAAAATACCTCCGAAAGCGAGCCCAAGTATAAGTCTTTTAAAGTCCATGTTAAATAACTATTTAGATTCCAAAACGACATCGTAGAATTTGTTAAATTCGTCAATGTACGTTTCGGGTGATTGATACGGTAAAAATGGAGTATTAGGTTTCGTAGCGATATATTGTAAAATGTCTGGATGGATTGTTTCGCTACCTTGTATAACGCCGTCTGCAAAATCAATTGCTAATTTAGACAAACCTACGAAACTTGTATCTTTACGTAAGTTTTCTACATCAGCTTCTTCTGCTTGATCCATAATCAATTTGTTGGCAATGTTTGGATCCAGCGGCTGTTTGAAGTCGTCGTTATAAATTGAATAAACGATTTTAGCATTTCGTACGCATGGATCATCTGCATACATACGTTTAATATACAACCCCGTGAAGGCTGACATCCAACCATGACAATGAATAACATCGGGAATCCAACGAAGCTTTTTAACCGTTTCTATGACACCTCGTACATAGAATATTGAACGTTCGTCGTTGTCTTCATATTCATTTCCGTTTTCATCGACAACTGTCGATTTACGTTGGAAATAATCATCATTGTCGATGAAATATACCTGCATACGGGCAGCTTGTATAGATGCAACCTTAATAATCAACGGATGATCCGTATCGTCGATAATCAGATTCATTCCCGAAAGGCGGATTACTTCATGTAATTGGTTGCGACGTTCATTAATGTTACCAAATTTAGGCATGAAAGTTCTGATTTCGCGACCGCGTTCCTGAATTCCTTGCGGAAGATTCCGGCAGATTGTTGCAATTTCAGATTCCGGTAAATAAGGGGTGATTTCCTGAGCTATAAACAAGATTTTTTTTGCATCCATTCTGTATTTTTCTTTTATTTAGACGGTACAAAGATAGTAAAAATCTTTTATTTCTGATAATTATTTTGTTGCTTTGCACCGTTTTTAAGCATCTATAAGATGAAAATAGTAAGTTCTATCAAAGATTTAAAGAATTTCTTGGCTCTTGAGCGAGAAAAAGGGAAGAAAGTCGGTCTTGTTCCTACAATGGGAGCTTTGCATGCCGGACATATTAGTTTAGTGAAGCGTTGTGTTGCCGAAAATGATATTTGTGTGGTCAGTGATTTCGTTAATCCGACGCAGTTTAATGATAAGCATGACTTGGAAACGTATCCACGTACGTTGGATGCAGACTGTGCTTTGCTTGAACCAGTAGGTTGTGATTATGTTTTCGCTCCTTCGGTAGCGGAAATGTATCCGGAACCAGATACACGCGTATTTAATTTGGGTCCGGTTGCTGAGGTTATGGAAGGTCCTCGTCGTCCGGGACATTTTAACGGCGTTGCTCAGGTCGTGAGTAAGTTGTTTTATATAGTAGAACCGGATAATGCTTATTTCGGGGAAAAAGATTTCCAGCAGATTGCTGTTATCCGCGAAATGGTACGGCAGCTGAATCTGCCGGTTCATATCGTTGATTGTCCGATTCAACGTGAAGCGGATGGCTTGGCGTTGAGTAGCCGGAATACCCGTTTGACTCCCGAACAACGTCAAAAAGCACCGGTAATTGCCCGTACATTAAAAGAAAGCACTACCTTTGTACCCGCAAAGAGTGTTCAGGAGGTGATTGATTATGTTGTGAATACAATCAATCAGGTTCCGGAGATGGAAGTAGAGTATTTCGAAATCGTAGATGGAAATACCATGCAGCCTATTCAAAACTGGTCTGATACGACGTATCCGGTAGGTTGTATTACTGTCTATTGTGGCGAAGTACGTCTGATTGACAATATTAAATATTAATCATAAAGAAGAAAGATGTATATAGAAGTTGTTAAATCAAAGATTCATCGGGTGACAGTTACCGAAGCCAACTTGAATTATATTGGAAGTATTACGATAGATGGTGCTTTGATGGAGGCTGCCAATTTGATACCGAATGAGAAGGTTTCGATTGTCAATAATAATAATGGAGAGCGTTTTGAAACGTATGTCATTAAAGGTGAACCGGACTCTGGCGTTATTTGTTTAAATGGTGCAGCTGCTCGCAAAGTACAACCGGGTGATGTTGTCATTATTATGTCGTATGCATTGATGGATTTTGAAGAGGCAAAGACTTTTAAGCCGGCTGTCATATTCCCGGATACTGCAACGAATCGTTTGATTTAACAAAAATACTTTTGCTGGAGAGTAACTTGAAAGGCACAACGTATTTTATCCAAAATACGTTGTGTTTTTTGTTTATATACGTTGTCTATTCTTTGTTCGCCCAGGGCGAACAGATATTCGGCGTGTGCGATTATATGTTCGGCGTGGGTGAATATATAATCAGCGTGGGCGAACAAAATAAAATTCATTTATTCTTCAAGTAGATTCCACCTCTTCTGAAAGTTTGTTTGGTATCGGATGGGATTCCTTTGCCGTTATGCGAAGTTGATCAAGTAGGGGGAATTTTTAATAGATTGCATACTTAAATTGAGGATTCCTAGCTTGATAAATTCCATTTATTCATTATCTTTGCGCATCTAATGATGAATATATAAATATGAAGGAAGAATGGTTCCCGTTGGTGAACGAGGAAGGTCAGACAATAGGTAAGGCAACTCGCCGGGAATGCCATAATGGATGTAAATGGTTGCATCCGGTTGTGCACTTGCATATTTTTAATAGAGCCGGTGATTTGTATTTGCAGAAGCGTTCGATGACAAAGGATATCCAGCCGGGAAAATGGGATACTGCAGTTGGAGGCCATGTCGATTATGGCGAGACAATTGAAGAAGCATTACGTCGGGAGGTTCGTGAGGAGTTAGGAATCACCGATTTTAATCCGGTTTTTCTGATGCGTTATGTCTTTGAGTCGAAGGTGGAAAAAGAACTGGTGAATACTTACCGGACTATTTATGAGGGTCCGTTTTCTCCAGATCCTGAAGAAATAGAGGAAGGACGTTTTTGGTCTGCCGAGGAAATAAAGGCTCACCTGGGAAAAGGCGTTTTTACTCCTAATTTTGAGAGTGAGTATGAGAAGTTAGGCAAGCAAAACTTGCAAATGGAAAGATAATCGTTTAAACAAAAAGAATATAGCAAGATGAAAGTGAAGATTATGTTCCCGCTTGTAGCTGCAGGATTCATGGTGCTGGCGGGATGCGGTAACAAAGCTCAAGAAACGGACACGCAATCTACTTGTAAATCTGTTAATTTGGCAAATTTGGATACAACAGTAACGGCTGGTGAAGACTTTTATCAGTATGCCTGCGGTGGCTGGATGAAGGAGCATCCGTTGAAGCCGGAATTTTCCCGTTATGGCGTGTTTGAACAGTTGATGGAAATGAACCGTGAACAGCTTCGCGCTTTGGTAGAAGAATTGAAGGCTGCTCCACAACAGGAAGGAAGTGTAGCCCAGAAAATCGGAATGTTGTATGAATTGGCTCTGGATAGTGTGAAAACGAATGAAGAGGGATTCGAACCGGTAAAGGAGGAATTGCTTGCCATTCGTAATTTGGGTACAAAAGCCGAATTCTCAAAAATGGTTGCCAATCTGCATAAAGAAGGTATTACTCCTTTCTTTGCTCTTTATGTAGGTGCTGATGAGAAGAACAGTTCAATGAATATTGTTCAGTTATATCAGGCAGGTTTGGGAATGGGTGATCGTGATTACTACCTGCAGAATGATGAGACTTTCAGCAAGATCCGGGAAGCTTATAAAGCATATATCTCTCGTTTGTTTGCATTGGCTGGTCATTCTCCTGAACAGGCAGAAGCAGCTGTAGCCGCAGTTATGAATGTTGAAAATGGAATTGCTAAGATTTCATTCTCTCGTGAAGAGTTGCGCGATTCGCAAAAGAATTACAACAAGATGTCTTGTGCTGACTTTATAAAATCAAACGATGCTCTTGATTGGAATGCTTACTTTGCCGCTATGGGCTTAGACAGCATACCTGAATTGGATGCCAAGCAGTTTGCTTATTATAAGAAACTGGGCGATTTCTTGAAAAAGGTTTCTTTGGATGATCAGAAATATTATTTGGCATTTAATCTGCTGAGTGCTGCTGCTCCTTATCTGAGTGACAATTTTGTAAATGCAAGCTTTGATTTTTACGGCAAGACCATGTCGGGTAAACAAATGCTGGAAGAACGCTGGAAACGGGCATTGTCTACTGTAAACGGATCATTGGGCGAAGCTGTCGGTCAGATGTATGTTTCCAAATACTTCCCTGCAAGTTCCAAGGAAAAGATGTTGACTTTGGTTGGCAATCTGCAGAAAGCGTTGGGTGAACGCATCAATACATTGGAATGGATGGGCGATTCAACCAAGCTGAAAGCTCAGGAAAAATTGGCTGCCTTTACGGTGAAAATTGGTTACCCGGATAAATGGAGAGATTATTCGGCTTTGGAAATCAAACCGGATTCTTATTGGGCAAATGTAAGACGGTCGTCTATCTTTGAAATGGAATATATATTGGCTGATGCCGGAAAACCCGTTGATAAATCACGTTGGTATATGACACCGCAGACTATCAACGCTTACTATAATCCGACAACTAACGAAATCTGTTTCCCGGCTGCTATTCTTCAGCCACCGTTCTTTGATCCGGAGGCTGATGATGCGATCAATTATGGAGCGATCGGTGTTGTGATTGGTCATGAAATGACACACGGATTTGATGATCAAGGTCGTAATTATGATAAGGAAGGTAATTTGGCAGACTGGTGGACATCAGAAGATGCGGCTCGCTTTACGGAACGTGCTAATAAGCTAGTTGCCCAATATGACAATATCATTGTATTGGATACGATGCATGCTAACGGTAGTTTTACATTGGGTGAAAATATCGCCGACCAAGGAGGTTTGCTGATTTCACATCAGGCATACTTGAATAGCCTTCAGGGAGAAACACCTGCTGTGATTGATGGATTTACTGGTGATCAGCGCTTTTATTTAGGTTATGCAACTTTGTGGGCACAGAATATCCGGGATGAGGAAATTGTTCGTCGGACCAAAATGGACCCGCATTCTCTTGGTAAATGGCGTGTAAATGCAGCTTTGAAGAATATTGATACTTTCTATAAAGCGTTTGATGTGAAAGAAGGAGATGCTATGTACATGCAGCCGGCAGATCGTGTTAATATCTGGTAATAACATCGGTTTGTGATGCCGTAAAAAATAAGAAAGCTTGATTTTCTAACCTTAGTTAGGAAGTCGAGCTTTTTTTGTATATAAAAAAGAATAAGACTTTTGCAGCAAATCATCCTTTAAATGCATCTATTCTTATATAGAACAGAGAAAATGCTCTAAAATGAATGTTAAAGTCGATTGTTTTTGATATGTACTAATAGACAAATAGTTATATTTGTAACTAGAATGTCTGGTATGTTTCGGAATAAAGAAGGTAAGTGTGAAATAAATTCAAAACGCCTTACTGGGTTAAACGAAACTTTTCTGGCATAGTCAAAAAGATAACAGGCAATAAATTAGGAGGAAAAAATATGAAACCTAAAAAATTAACATCCTTGATGGTGATGCTTCTGTTGGCATTGAATGCAATAGGGCAGGAGCAATTCTTCGATGATGTTTATTATTCTTCGAACCAGTCGAAAGAAGAGGCTTCGGTAGAAAAAAACATAAAAGAAGAAGAGAAGAACGATGATTTGGATGCTGAGCCGACAGAAACGGTTTCGCCAAGTAGTTATACACGTTCTGATATTGAAGAAGAACGGGATGTAGACGAGTATAATCGTCGTTATTCTGGGTATGATGATGAAGCGTATGCAGAAGAGGAAGAGGTAGCACAAGAGCCTGAGAAAACACAGGTAAAGGTTGAATCTGATCGTCGTTCTGATTTGGAATACAGTGAACGTATTATTCGTTATCATTCGCCAAGTAAAATATCAATTGTGGGAGCTGACCAGGTTGATTTATATTTGGAAGACGGTTATTATGCCTATGATTATGATACGGATTATTCTAATGGGACAACGAATGTGTCGGTGAATTTAAACTTTGGTTCACCCTGGTATTCTTGGGGATGGTATGATCCTTGGTTCTATAATCCGTGGGGTTACTATTCATCTTGGTGGTATCGCCCGTATTATTGGGGCTGGGGCGGTTGGTATGCCGGCTATTATAGTCCTTGGTATGATCCATGGTGGGGACCTTCATGGGGCTGGGGTTACTATGGTTATTATGGTGGCTTTTATCCGCATTATCATCATTATGCTTATGTTCCTTCTTATTATCACCGGTATGACAATGGCCGTTCTTCTTACGGACGGAATGGTCGTTCCAGTGGATATGCAAGCAGCAATAGCTTGAGAAGTTCCGGTCGTTATTCATCAGGCCGTGATGCAGGTCATATCACTTCTGCTTCTTCAGGACGCGGCTCAGGACGTTATTCTTCTGGAAACTCTACTTCATTGAAAAGTTATGCAACAAGTGGCCGTTCAAGTGGTCGCTCTTCCGGTAGCAGTATCGGTCGTGGATCTTCTTCCAGTGCAATAAGTTCTTCATCCATTACACGGGGTAGTGGTCGTAGCAGTGGTATTACTTCTTCGTCTTCTCGTACACGAATCAGTAATAGTTCAGCTTCAGGTCGCAGTAGCTATTCAACGGGTCGTAGCAGTTATTCTACAGGTCGTAGCAGTGGCGTATTTAATAGTCAAATGAATACACAGTCAAGCCGTTCAACAAGAAGCTTCAGCTCACCTTCCAATTATGGAAGCGGTCGTTCCAGTGGTTCGTTTAGCAGTGGAAGCATGGGCGGTGGTCGTTCGAGTGGCGGTAGTATCGGTGGTGGCGGCGGTCGCTCCAGCGGTAGAGGAAGATAATTAAGGTTGATTTTGAATTAGAAACGATGAAAAAAGTATTAACAATAGCATCAGCACTGGTACTAAGTACTGGTGCTGCTTTTTCTCAAGGCCTTGCAGATGCCTATAAATATGTACCTAATGGTGATTTAAACGGTACAGCTCGTAGTATGAGTATGGGTGGTGCTTTTGGTGCTTTAGGTGGTGATATTTCTGTTTTGAATAGCAATCCGGCAGGTCTGGCTGTTTATCGTAGTTCTGAAGTGGTAGCTACTGCAGATGTCTCTATGGTTTCAGCAAAGAGTAACTGGTTAGGCAATGGAACGACTGCTGATAAAACGAAGTTCAATTTTGATAATATCGCTTATGTAGGCTATTTCCCGACGGGGAACGATTCCGGATTATTAAGTTGGAATGTTGGCTTTTCATATAACCGGTTGAAGAATTATTCTCGTAATTATTCATTGCGTGGAAGTGGTGACATGGGAGCTTCTTTGGCAGATTATGTGGCTGCCCGTGCCAATAAAGGAGGATTGACACCCAGTGATATTGATTTTCGTATAGATGAAAATGACAATATTACCTATGATCCGTATAACTCAGTTGGAGACTGGTTGTCTGTCTTGTCGAACGATGCCGGTTTCTTAAATTATAATGGAAAACAGTACGAATCATCTTTGCGTAGTACAGCCGGAATTCCCTATACGCGGTCGAATACAGAAATGCATGTACAGGAATCAGGAGCAGTTGATCAGTACGCTTTGGCTTTTGGAACGAATATATCAGACTTCTTGCTGTTAGGAGCAACCGTATCGATAACGGATCTTCGTTATGATTTGTATTCATATTATGCCGAAGACTATGCTTCCAACAAGAATAGCTATATTGAACTGGAAAATGGCCTGACTACCAAAGGAACGGGATATGGCATTAACATCGGTGCAATTTATCGTCCGGTTGATTTCTTGCGTGTAGGTGTTGCATATAACTCTCCTACATGGTATAAAATGACTGATTATTATGATGCAAATGGAGCATCGGATATAGAATCTTTGCCAAAGAAATATGAGGCTAATTCACCTCAAGGAGCTTATAGTAAATATAAATTCCGCACACCTGATAAATGGATTTTCAGTGCGGCGGCTATCTTTGGACAGACAGCATTATTGAGTGTAGATTATGAGGTTATGAATTATCGCCGGATGTATTTGTCGGATGATTATGGTAATGCCAATATCGAAACAAATAACGAGGTAGATCAGAAACTGGGTATATCCAATACGCTTCGAGTAGGAGCGGAAGTGAAAGTTACACCTCAGTTTGCAGTCCGTGCTGGAGCTTCTTGGTCTGGTAGCGGAATGAGTTCAACCTTGAGAGATGGAAATACGGAAGTCATTACGGTGGGTACATTACCTCATTATACATTGACTAATAATATTACGAACTATACGGTGGGATTAGGTTATCGTTTTACACCTCAGTTTTATGTAGACCTTGCTTGTGTGCTTAAAACCGTAAAGGAAGATGCCTATACCTTCTCTACGTTGTATTCCGATTCTGGAGAAACTATGGTGAAATCTTCTCCGGCATCTTTGAAGACCAGTTCGACACGTGTTGCGTTAACATTAGGATATAAGTTCTGATCTTATTCTTTTGTTCGTTAGAGATACGGGTTTTGTCCTGAATATTCCCTTGTTTGTACAATAATACAAATAAGGGAATTTTTATTTATGAAAAGTTTGGTTGTGTAAAATGATTTATGTTTCTTTGCATAGAAATAAAATATGTTTAACTCTTAAAATCCTATCGCCTATAGCATAACATTACTCGTAGAAATCATAAAAATAGTAGTAATGAATAGATTAGAGATGATGACAGACGAAGATCTTGTCGTCCTTTATGCAAAAGGTAATAACGCTGCTTTTGATGTTTTGTTAAGCCGATATCAAAGTAGTATTCATTCCTATATTTTCTTTATCGTTCGTAACAAAGAGTTGGCTGAAGATATCTTTCAGGAAACTTTTGTTAAAGTGATTATGACTATTAAGCAAGGCCGTTATACTGATAATGGTAAGTTTAAAGCATGGATCACACGGATAGCTCATAACCTGATTATAGATAATTATCGCCAGGAGCGTAATGAGAATACGGTTTCAAATGATGAAGTCGAAGTAGATTTGTTGAATAATATCAAGTTGTGTGATGGTACTATTGAAGATAAACTGGTGAAGCATCAGATACTGGCCGACGTTCGGAAACTGTTGAAATCCTTGCCTGATAATCAACGGGAAGTTCTGGAAATGCGTTATTATCGCGATTTGAGTTTTAAAGAAATCGCCGATTTGACGGGGGTTAGTATTAACACGGCTTTAGGACGGATGCGTTATGCTATATTAAATCTTCGCCGCTTGGCCGAAGAACATCATATTGAATTATCATTGGCATAAGAAAAAACTATAAATATACTGGATAGACACAATATTTTCATAGATGATTCGTTTTTTATATAGAATGATAAAAAATAGAATGCCTATGAAGAAAATATCTACGTCATGTTTTTCAAAGTTTGATCATTCATTTAAAGCGCAACATGCAGAATCAGAGGTTAAGCCTCGTCGGCAAACACTGGATTTTTTACATCAGTTTGCTCGTTCCTATCATGTGGAATCTTCTTTAGATTCAGACTTATGCGGTTTTGTGATGAACTGATCATGGAATAGGAGAAAAGAGGATACATTGACTTGTATTCTCTTTTTTTTTACCTTTGCTTAAAATTTGAGGATTCTTTATGAAACAATTGATTGCTCCTTCCTTATTGGCTGCCGATTTTATGAATTTGCAGCGAGATGTTGAGATGATTAATCAGAGTGAGGCAGATTGGTTACATTTGGATATTATGGACGGCGTGTTTGTCCCTAATATTTCTTTCGGCTTTCCTGTTCTGAAAGGATTGAAGAAGATTTGCCGGAAACCGATGGACGTACATCTGATGATTGTTGAACCGCATAAGTTTATTCGTGAGGTTGCTGAAACCGGTGCGTATTTGATGAATGTACATTATGAAGCATGTACACATTTACATCGGACGATTGCCGGAATTCATGAAGCTGGAATGAAAGCGGGCGTTACATTGAACCCTCATTCGCCGGTTAGTTTGCTGGAAGATATTGTTCAGGATGTGGATGTTGTCATGTTGATGTCGGTTAATCCGGGTTATGGTGGTCAGACTTTTATTGAACATACGGTCGAGAAGACACGCCAATTACGTGAAATGATTGATCGGAAAGGTTTGAATACGCTGATAGAAATAGACGGAGGCGTAAACTTGGAAACTGGTAAGCGCTTGTTGGAAGCTGGGGCCGATGTATTGGTGGCCGGTAGTTTTGTATTTAAGGCTCCTGATCCGAATGCGATCATTAAGGAATTGAAGATGCTGAATAGTTGATGTGTAGATGTTGAGTCACATAACGAAGTGGCATTAAAATAATCTATATCTTCTCAAAACTGAAACTATGACAAAGGAATTAAGAAAGCGGCCCTTTGCCAGGCCGTTTTTTGTTTGGTTATGTGGAATATGTATATCGGTGTACATTCCTTTTGAATGTGCAGCTATTGGATTAGGCTGTATCTGTCTTTCTCTTATGTTCTTTTCAAGTAATGTACAGAGAGAAAAATCTCTGTATGGCGAAAGATGGCAATGGGGCGCTTGGTATCTGTTGTTTTTATTGGCATTATCTTGTGGCTATGTTTACTATCGCTTGAGGACGAACCATTCTTTTTATTATGCAGACTGGTTGGAATGGTGTCGGCTATGGCAGAGAGAACTATTGGAACCCATCGATTTACTTGATTTGCCTGAGTGGAAGAAAAATGTTTTGGCAACACTGACTCTCGGTTATCGTCAGGAGTTAGAAGGAAGTGTGAGAGAACGATTCTCCTTGGCTGGTGCTGCGCATATTCTGGCGGTCAGTGGTTTTCATGTGGGTGTGGTGTATTCATTCCTCCGGTTGTGTTTATTCCCTTTGTCGGATAAGTCCAGACTCCGGTATTTAAAGGCCGGATTATTGCTGGTTTCTATCTGGTTGTTTGCTGCCATTACCGGTTTGGCAGCATCGGCTGTTCGGGCAGCTTGGATGCTTTCCCTCTACTTGATTGGGGTTACTATTCGGAAGAAACGTGATTCATATAATACCTGGTGTGCAACGGCTTTTTGCATGTTGGTGTATAACCCGTTCTACCTGTTTGATATCGGATTCCAGTTGAGTTTTCTGGCTGTCCTTTCTATCTTCTTTTTCTATCGCCGTATTACTTCTTTGTTTCAGTTGAGAAATCCGTTTATCCGGATTCCTTGGGACTGGTTTGCTATTAGTTTGGCTGCCCAGATCGGAACGTTTCCTTTATGTTTGTATTATTTTGGAGAAATGTCTTCCGTTTCGTTGTTGGCCGCATTGCCGGTTTCCTTTTTTTCTATCTTGATCATTCCACTGGCATTAGTATGGATTGTTCTTGTCAAACTGGGTTGGGTTTGTATGCCTTTACACGAGCTGACCAGTTGGCTGACCGATACATTCTGTTCTTTTGTCGACCGGATAGGACGTGTAGATCCGGTTACTCCGGCCGAGCCTCTTTCTGTCTTTATGCTGTTTGAAGTATATCTATCTCTTTTGTTTTTATGTTTTTATATCCGGGAAAAATATCCCAGGTACTTAGTGACTGCACTTTTTTTCTTTTTTCTCTTTTCAGCGTCTATGCTTATTGAACGAATAAGTTGAGGAATATTCAGAAAAAGATGTACCTTTGTGCCGATTAAAATGTAGATTTCATGATTACTAAAATCATTGCTGAAGAGCTGATCCAGAAAGCTAAAAAGTATGTTGAAAAAGGTGATAAGTTTGTTATTGTCACACATGTTTCTCCCGACGGAGACGCTTTAGGTGCTTCCTTAGGATTATATCATTTCTTGAATACTTATGGTAAAGATCAGGTAACAGTTATTGTGCCTAACGATTTTCCGCCGTTCTATCGCTGGATGCCTGGAGCCAAAGATATTGTTGTGTATGACAAATACCAGGAATTTGCCGACCAGTTATTGCACGATGCCGATGTTATTTTCTGTTTGGACTTTAATGAACCCAAACGAGTTGAAAAGGTAGCTGATGCCTTGTTGGCAGCCGAAGGCAGAAAAGTCATGATTGATCATCATTTGAATCCGGCTGATTTTTGTCGGGTTACCATGTCTTATCCGCAGATGTCGTCGACCAGCGAAATGGTATTCCGATTTATTTGTCGGATGGGTATGTTTGATTTGTTGCCTCGCGAATCGGCTGTTTGTATTTATACCGGAATGATGACCGATACCGGATCATTTACTTACAATTCGAACAAGCCGGAAATTTATACTATCATCGGTGAGTTGATCAAGAAAGGCATTGATAAGGATGAAATCTATCGGAAGGTATTTCAGGTCTATTCAGAGAGCCGTTTGCGTTTGCAGGGATATGTATTGTATGAGAAGATGAAAGTTTATCCGGGCAAGCATACGGCAATGATGTCTTTGTCGGCTGAAGAACTGGAACGTTTCCATTATGTGTCGGGCGACTCGGAAGGCTTTGTCAATATGCCATTGAGTATCGAGGATGTTTGTTTCAGTGTTTTCTTGCGGGAAGACAAGGATTATATCAAGGTTTCGTTGCGTTCGGTAGGTGATTTCCCTTGCAATGAGTTTGCTTCCAAATACTTTCATGGAGGCGGGCATAAAAATGCTTCGGGCGGAGAATTTTTCGGAACATTGGAAGAAGCAATCGCCTGTTTTGAGAATGCATTAGAAGAGTTTAACCCGAGCTTAAGGAAAGAAAACAGAGAGAATCAGCCGTAAAATTCTCAGAGAATGTCTATATTTGCCTTTAATTACATTTATAATAGAATCAAATGAATAAAATATTAGGAAGTTCGTTGATGATGACTGCTGTTTTGTTGATTACTTCATGCGACAAAACACAATCTTATGCCGATATGTTGAAGGCCGAAGAAAAGGCGATTGAGAGGTTGATGGACGAAGAAGACATCGTGGTTTTGAAAGAATATCCAGCTGATGGCGTGTTTAAGGAAAATGAGTTCTATCAGATGGATAATGATGTTTATATTAATGTCATTGATTCCGGAAATGGAAATAGAATAGGTACGAAACGTCAGAATGTCAACAGCCGTTTTGTGGTGCGTTTCTTCAAGTCGGATACTCTTGAACTGGATGGTTTTGCTAGCTCGCGCCTGCCTGTTACTTTTTCTTATCAGAAATATACAGAAGATTACTATATTTGGGGATATGATCAGAATGATACCAATGTGGATGCGGTGATGAGTAGCTTCATCTGCGAAGGTTTGGCTTCAGGCCTGCAGCATGTGGGCGATAGCGCCGTGGTAAAACTGATTGTTCCGTTTAAAGTGGGACCGAGTTCTTTCCAGTCATCTGGAGAACCGCTTTATTTCCCGAAAGTAAGATATACGTTTGAGCAGTAAATCATTGTTTAATCTATAATATACTATGACATTAATTAAATCTATTTCCGGTATTCGCGGTACGATTGGTGGAGATCCGGAAGACGGCTTGAACCCGTTGGCTATAGTCAAGTTTGTAGCTGCGTATGCAACGTTTATTCGCAAGAATACGAAAGTGACGACTAATAAGATTGTTGTTGGTCGGGATGCCCGTATTTCTGGCCCGATGGTAAAACAGGTGGTTTTAGGAACTTTAATGGGCATGGGTTTTGATGTAGTGGACATTGATCTGGCTACTACACCGACAACTGAACTGGCTGTGGCTATGGAAGGAGCATGTGGAGGTATTATTCTGACAGCAAGTCACAATCCGAAACAGTGGAATGCTTTGAAGCTGCTGAATGAAAAAGGTGAATTCCTGAATGCAGCCGAAGGTGCTGAAGTGTTGGCTTTGGCAGCAAAAGAAGATTTCCAGTTTGCGGATGTGGATCATTTGGGTAAGGTAATTACTGATACGACATATATCCAGAAACACATTGATTCTGTATTGAAGTTGGATTTGGTCGATGTAGAAGCAATCAAGGCTGCGAACTTCAAGGTGGCAATCGACTGTGTGAATTCAGTGGGTGGTATTGCCATTCCGGCTTTGCTGGAAGCTTTGGGTGTAAAGCAGGTATTGAAGCTGAACTGCGAACCGACTGGTCACTTTGCGCATAACCCGGAACCGCTGCCGGAACACCTGACGGATATTTCTAATCTGATCCGTACGGAAAAGGCAGATGTTGGTTTTGTAGTGGATCCGGATGTGGATCGTCTGGCCATTGTTTGCGAGAACGGCGAAATGTTCGTTGAAGAATATACTTTGGTAGCCGTAGCTGATTATGTTTTAAGCCGTACGCCGGGTAATACAGTCAGCAACCTGAGTTCAAGCCGTGCTTTGAGAGACGTAACTCGTCGTTATGCCGGTTGTGCATACAATGCTGCTGCCGTAGGTGAAGTAAATGTGGTTACGAAGATGAAGGAAACCAATGCCGTGATCGGTGGCGAAGGTAATGGCGGTGTGATCTATCCGGCCAGCCATTATGGTCGTGATGCCTTGGTGGGTATTGCTTTGTTCCTGACTCATCTGGCTAAGAAACAAATGACGGTAAGTGAATTGCGTGCTACTTATCCTCCTTATTTCATCTCCAAACAAAAGGTTCAGTTGACTCCTGAGATTGATGTGGATGCTATCCTGGCAAAGGTGAAAGAAAAGTTTGCCCAGTATGATATCACGGATATTGATGGTGTGAAGATCGATTTCCCTGACAAATGGGTTCATCTGCGCAAGAGTAATACGGAACCGATTATCCGTATCTATTCAGAAGCTCATACCATGCAGGAAGCTGAAGAACTGGGTGGCGAATTGATTCAGATCATCCATGAGATGTGTAAATAAGCAGCGACAGTTAATCTTCTTATAAAAGGAAATCGCCAATCTGAAAATGTCTTCAGATTGGCGATTTCCTTTTTATATGAACTGAATCATCAGATGAAGAGATTCAGGTTCGCTTCTTCGGCTCTTTCCAGATAGGTAGCAACACCGCCTAATTTGACGTGATCCAGCAGTTCTTCCTGCTTGACTCCCATCACATCCATACTCATGGTGCAGGCAATCATTTCTACTCCGTTGTCGATAGCTTGTTGTATCAGACTTTCCAAGCTGTCAATTCGTTTCTGCTTCATGATCATCCGCATCATCTTGCTGCCCATACCGCCCATATTCATCTTAGACAGTTTGAGCTTTTCACTGCTGGATGGAAGCATCCAACCGAACATTTTTCCCATGAGGTCTTTCTCAACGGCCGGTTTGTTCTGCTTCTTGATGATGTTCAGTCCCCAGAACGTGAAGAAAAGGGTGACTTTTTTCCCTGCTGCCGCTGCTCCATTGGCAATCACAAAGCTGGCTAATGCCTTGTCGAGGTCGTCACTGAAGACAACGATGGTCTTGTGATCGGCTGGCTGGCTCGTGACGGCAGAACAGACAGGCGCTGCTTTTTGGATGGTAGCAGCTACAATCCCGTTTCGGTTCTCCAGACTTGTGAGCTGGGCTCCGGTCATTTTACACCACGATGCTACGTCTTTCCCGAAAGCCTGATCGGTAGCTTTGATGACCAAGGCTTCTCCTTCTTTCAGTTCTGCATAGTTCTTCTTCAGTTGCAGAATAGGACCGGGGCACATCAATCCGCAAGCATCAACCGATAAAACCGGTTTAGATGCATTGGCCGGCTGCCCGTCGTCTGTTTTTTCTTCCGTATCGGCTTGGGCTTGGCAATGGGCATCGTTGCAGACGGGTGCTGTAGCTGTACTCCAGGTCTTGTATCCACCCGATAAGTTCCGTACATTCTTAAATCCATTCTGTACCAAGATACGATAGGCAAGATAACCTCTTAATCCGACGGCACAAGTAACCACAATCGGCTTGTCTTTGGGCAGTTCGTCCAGATGTTCGCGTAGTTCGTCCACCGGAATATTGATAAAGCCCGGAATTGTTCCTAAGCTGTATTCATCTTTAGTACGGACATCAATCTTGACTACATCGGCTTCGAGCTTGTCGATATCGCGCCAGGTGATGATCCGAACGCGGTCTTTCAAGATGTTGTCGGCAACGAAACCGGCCATGTTCACCGGATCTTTGGCGGCAGCATATGGAGGTGCATAAGCATGTTCGAGTTCCATCAGGTCATAAATCGTACCTTCGTGCTGGATAGTCTGGGCCAACATTTCAATACGCTTGTCCACACCGCCGAATCCTACTACCTGTGCACCCAGCAACACACCTGTTTCGGGCGCAAACAAGATCTTGATGGATAAAGGAACGGCTCCCGGATAATAACCCGCATGCGAACTTCCGTGTGTATAAGACGAGATATACGGAATGCCTTCCCGTTTCAACAGTTTAGCATTGGCTCCAGCTGCGGCAACCGTCAGGTCGAATATCTTGGCGATTGATGTTCCCATCGCTCCTTTATATACTTCCTTGTTGCCGTAAACGATATTATCGGCGGCAATACGACCTTGCTTGTTGGCTGGTCCTGCCAATGGAATCATGGCTGGCTTGTGAGTAATCAGATGTTGGATTTCGACAGCATCACCCAAGGCATAAATATTCGAATCCGACGTTTGCAGATAGGCATTGACCTGGATTCCGCCTCGTTCGCCCAGCGACAAACCGGCTTCGCGCGCCAGTTGGTTTTCCGGACGCACACCAATGCTTAGGATTACCAGATCGGTCTGTACGGTTTTCCCGCTTGAAAGATGAACAGCCAGGGATTGATCCGTCAGAGTCTCAAATTTCTTCACGCCGTCGCCTAGGAGCAATGTTACACCTTTGCTGGTGAGATGTTGGTGCACCATGGCTGCCATCGAAAAGTCAAGAGGAGCCATGACCTGATCGGCCATTTCAATGACCGTTACCTGCACTCCGGCTTCATGCAGGTTTTCTGACATTTCCAGTCCGATGAATCCACCACCTACGACAACCGCTTTCTTCGGATTCGTCTGTTGTAGGAAACCTTTGATGGCATCTGTATCGGGAACATTCCGCAGGGTAAAGATTTTCGGACTGTCAATGCCTTCGATTCTTGGGCGCAACGGCTCGGCTCCCGGCGAGAGTACCAGCTTGTCGTAGCTCTCTGTGTAGACTTCTCCGCTTTGCAGGTTCTTGACTTCCACTTGTTTCGTGTCAGGTAATATACGGGTTACTTCCTGACGGGTACGGATGTCAATACGGAAGCGGCTGACAAACCCTTTAACGGTCTGTACAAACAGCTTGTTCCGTTCTTTGATGGTGCCGCCAATGTAATAAGGCAGACCACAATTGGCGTATGATACGTATTCCCCTCTTTCAAATAAGATGATCTGGGCTTTCTCATCGTTCCTTCTGAGGCGGGCGGCAACAGTAGCACCTCCGGCAACACCTCCAACTATCAGGTATTTCATATTATTTATAAGTTATTAGTTTCTGAGTTCGTAAGCTAAATCGTTTGTTTACTATAAGAACAAAGGTACACAATGTTTTGTTTTTATCTCCTTAAATACCGATCAATGAAATTGATGAGCTGATAGATAAAAATAGGGGTGTAAGTAAAATCTCTGTTTTTGTGACAAAAAGACTTATATCCTGATTATTTGCTGACGAGAGAAACCTGAAAACCGGATAAAATAGGAGAGAAAACGGGACTTCCCATCAGATTTCCAAAGCCTTTTGGGTGAAAGCCGGCTTATTTTTTCCAAAAGCCGGCGTGTTTTCAGTCATTTCTGGTAGGCTTTTGAGATAAAAGTAACGAAGAATCGAAACAAAATAAGTATGTTTTACTCGAAAAACAACTCTTTTCAGGGAGAAAATTTTCAAAAACGGCTCCTTCTTGTTAAAATATATGTATTAAAAGAGCTTGTTTTGGAAAAAGAGCTCCATCAATTCTCATTTTTGAGTCCAGAATATATGCAGATTCAGTCTTTTTTCGGGTGACAAAAAGAAGGAGAAAATGCTTTCAATACGAACTATCCACTCTAATTCCCGGCATGAATGCTTTATCCGTTGATCCGAATGTCGCTGAAAAAACGTTTCCTATATCGATCTGTCAAACCTCAACTCTCTGTGCGTCGCTTATTTGGAATCAGCCTCGCAGTCTGGTTCAAATAACGCAAAAATGAAAGGGGTAATTTGACAAAATGTCAATTTCCCAAGAGAGGATCAGATGGAAATTCCATTATACGCCCAATAACTTTTCAGCCAGCGGAGCATAATACGTCCGCACTTCTTCAGCCGTTGGTGTGTGACCACCCGGAAAATGATAAGCATATTTGTAATGCTTCAGGAATAAAGGCTCAAAATGCGCCAAGTGATCGTTCTCTCCAAATATACCCCAAATGTTTTCCTGACTGGTTGTCTGGCAATAATCCCACTGATGCTGTTGAAGCCCGGCAAATTCGTCAATCAATGCCTGGTCGATGACAAGCTGTTGGCTCCCATTAGCCCTTGGGGACTTGTATTCATGCGAACCGATACGTTCGATAAGGAAGCGAGTCATCTCGAAATACGGATTTCCTAGCAAGGCAGGAATCTTGTTTTGGGCAGCCACTATCTGCGCCAGAAACGAACCGTTGCTGTTTCCTACCAAGATATCCGGTTTTTCCTGCTCGCATAATTTCCGGATAAAGTCGAGAGCTTCCTGTGGGTGCAGAGGTAAGTCCGGAGTCAGAACTGTAGCTTTACCGTTGAAGTAGTCTTTCAGGGCAAGAGCCGGAACGCAGGCACCCGAAGCAAAGAAGCCATGAAGAAAAAGAATCTTTTGTGCCATCATCAACAACCGCTTCCGTCAATACTGCATGTCGTTCCTTCGCCGATGGGGCGTGAATGCAACCCCGCGTCTTCAGGATTCAGTGTTACCGTGCCGTCATCGAGTACAAAACAAGGAATACCGGCTGCTCCGATACGCTTGGCTTCATCAAAAGCCGGATGATGGTCCCGGAGTTTAAGAAAAGCCTTCAGATCTCTTACGTGCCGACCGATATCAATCACTTCGTACTGGTTATTACCTTTCACTTGTTCTTCCACATACGTACAATCCGGACATGTGTCCATTCCATATATTTTTATCATAACCGTAGTCAATTAATGTATTCAAACTCCACCAAAGATAATTTATTTTACCTGATAAAGCAAATCTGTCTATTGTCAGGTTTACTTCATAGATGAGTTCGGATTTTTAAGAGATGACCACATATAAAAGTTTTCGGTAATCAGTTATAATCATTGGCTGATTAAAGTTTTACCGGAAAAATTAGTTTTATTCAAAGGAATTGCATAGTTTTGTGTATATAATCTTCATAATAGTGAAGATTAATATGTGATTACACATATAATTATCACTATAATGATATATAAAAAACAGGAATATGGTAGATTTTTATGAATACTCCACTCCAGAGCTTGTAAGATTATTGGGCACTCGGTTTAAAGAATACAGAATTCGCTGCAATCTTACTCAGAAAGATGTTTCAGAGCAATCAGGCATTGGACTTACAACAATCCACAAATTTGAGAATGGCACAGCCGGAAATATTTCGTTGTCAACATTTATGGTATTGCTGAAAGTGGTCGGACAGATTAACGCGATAGACTATATTCTTCCAGAGTTGCCTGAATCTCCTTACCTGATGCGTAAGGATGATAAAAGGGTGCAGCGTGTCAGACACTCTAAATAACATAAGCTATGGTACAGTCGTTAAAAGTGATTCTTTGGGGTGAAGAAATTGGCAGATTAGCTTGGGATGCCAGACGCCGGTTGTCTTACTTTATGTATAATCCGACCTTCTTGAAGAAAGGTCTGAATATATCTCCTTTAGTAGCACCGGTCGATGGAGTAAGAGGACTTACTCCAATATGGGGCGAAGAGGCCAAAATTTACCAAAAGTTACCGGCCTTTGTAGCCGATTCGTTGCCTGATGCATGGGGAAATCAGCTTTTTGATTTGTGGCGTCAACAGAATCACCTGTCAAATGCAGATATTACTCCTCTTGACAAACTTTCATTTATCGGAAAACGTGGAATGGGAGCGCTGGAGTTTGTGCCAGAGGTTTCAAGAGAACGTAGGGTTGAGAAAATAGATATCAAATCATTAGCTAGTTTGGCAGAACGCATATTCACAGAAAGGGAAAATGCCAGAATTTTACCCGAGGAGTCGATTACCATGCAATCTTTGTTGACGGTTGGAACTTCAGCCGGAGGTCGTCAGCCTAAGGCCATTGTTGCGATTAACCGAAAGAATGGAGAGGTTCGTAGCGGACAGATTTCCGGATTGGAGGACTTTGATTACTGCCTGATCAAATTTGGTAATTCACAATACTGCTCAGCAGAGTTGGAAATGACTTACTATAAACTGGCTACTATGGCAGGAATCAATATGATGCCATCCGAACTCTATCAGGTAGATGGAAATAATCATTTCATGACAAAACGGTTTGACCGTAAAGATGGGAAAAAGGTCCATACCCAAACACTGGCGGCAATCAATCCTGATGCAGACAGTTACGAACAATTGATAGCAATATGCCGGAAACTCCACTTGCCTGAAACAGACTGTTATGAAGTATTCCGTAGGATGGTTTTTAATGTATTGGCAAACAATACAGATGACCACAATAAGAATTTCTCATTTATCATGAATGAGGATGGTACTTGGCGTCTAGCTCCGGCATACGATATAACTTATATATTTGATAGTGGAGGATTCTTGCCTAATGAAGATCATTGTATGTATATTCGGGCAAAACTTCGAGGCATTACACGGGATGATGTTATTCAGCTAGCTAAAGATAATGGAATACGCCGGCCTGATGCAATTATACGTGATATCGTTAAAGCCATAAAACAATTCCGTGTGGTTGCCACTAAATATGGTGTCGCAGAACAATGGATAGGGCGTATTGAAACGACAATAGCCGACCATTTGAAATCTTGGGGCGAATTGGAGGCAATAACTTGTTCAACAGGAGAGTTTGTAATAAATGGGCATACGGTAAAGAATATCCGTATGGAACAAGCATACAAGGGAAATTTCCATTTGCTTGCCGAAATTGACGGTCAGGAACGCAAGTTTGTTATAGGTAAAAACAAGGAGGAGTTTTCACTTATAGAATCAATAGGAATAGCCAATCTGTCGTCGGATCAGCTTAAAGGAATGATGGAGAAATATTTTGTTCTCTAAAAATGTAGTTTGTTTGTGACGGGTTTCATGTATCAAGACTTATCCATGAAATCCAGCAAATAGGTAATAACATAGAAGCTTGATAAAAATAGATTACAATTATAAACAAGAAAGTCATGAAGAAAATAAGTTCTTTTGTATTATGTGCCTTGTTGGTGTCTTGTTCATTCAGCAAGAATGAGAAAAACGATGTTTCTGAAGTATCAGCAAAAGAAGAAAGCAGTGTAACCAGACAGGAAACCGGTTTCAACACGGAACTGACATATCCCGGAAGTAAGATTTCCTTTAAGGTGAGTGTGAAAGGAGACAGTCTTGTGATTCAACCTTCCGGATTGAGTATATCCAACGAGACCTTGTATCATGATATTACCGGATATACAGTTGTCAATGCCGAAATAGGAGACTTGAATATAGACAGTTATCCGGAAGTGTTTGTCTATCTGACTTCGGATGGTAGCGGAAGTTACGGGAAATTTATCGGATACTCTGTTAACAACGGAAAGTCAGTGAGCCAAGTATATCTGCCCGAAATCTCGGAAAACAACGAAGTAAACAAAGGTTATATGGGCCATGATGAGATGGCTATTGTGGAAAATACATTTTGTCAGCGTTTCCCCATCTATAAAGACGGAGACAGTAATGCCAATCCGACTGGCGGAACCCGACAGATACAGTATAAGCTGGTGGATGGAGAAACCGGTCGAATATTGAAGATCGATAAAGTCCTGGAGTTTTAGGGCGTGATCTTTTCTTTACAGATAAGAATTGATTGTTTCCCAACAATGTTCACAGCCGTCGGAAGGTTCTTACCACACTTTCCGTCGGCTTTCTTTTTACTTAGTAGCGACATTCACATGATTGGCTCTGCTCCGTCATTTCCGTCCGTATTGAAATTATATATTTATCCATTCCTGCTTTTAGCATTATTCTATACTGTTATGGAAGGATTTCCTTCCGATAGAGTTTAACCGTTTTCAGATAGATCATCTCACAATAATAATATCAGTTTATCAAATTGAGAAAGTTAAAATAGCATTGGAAGTAAATTGAATATTTATATTTCTCTAATATTCAATTGATTATATTCTTTATTCCTTTTCTGGCATACCAATTGTATAAGTAAAGATGAATTTTAAAACATAAAAATATGGAACTATTTACAATTGGTTTTGTAGTCTGCCTGCTAATAGGCATGAGCTGCTTTGGATTATTCGAGAAATGTATTGATTGGTTTGAAAACATTTAAAATGAAAAGGAGGAAATATAGATGTACACAGTATTATTTATTGTAGGTCTGATTATGTTTGGCTATTTAATGTATGTCCTGGTTAAGCCGGAAAAGTTCTAAGTAAGTGAGTTGACAATGTATTAAGGCTATCTGCTAAAAAATAATTTAAGTATGAATACAGAACTATTAGGTGTCATAGCACAAATCGTTCTAATGATGGTATTAAGCTATCCGTTAGGAAAATATATTGCTAAGGTTTATAAGGGCAAGAAAGTTTGGAGTGATTTTATGAAGCCAGTAGAAAATTTAATCTTCCGACTTTCAGGAATCAATCCGGAAGAAGAAATGAACTGGAAACAGTTTCTGAGGGCTTTGCTTGTTGTAAATGCATTCTGGTTTGTATGGGGTATGATTCTGCTTGTTATGCAAGGTTACTTACCTCTGAATCCGGATGGGAATATCGGTCAGACCGTACATCAGGCTTTCAATACTTGTATTTCTTTTATGGTAAACTGTAATGAACAACATTATAGCGGTGAAACCGGTCTTACTTATTTCACACAATTGTTTGTCATCATGTTGTTCCAGTTTATTACAGCAGCTACTGGTATGGCTGCTATGGCTGGTATCATGAAAGCTCTTGGCGAAAAAACAACTCAAACTATTGGTAACTTCTGGAAGTATCTAGTACTGAGTTGTACACGTATCCTTCTTCCGTTATCACTTGTGGTCGGTTTTATACTTATTACACAAGGAATACCTATGGGATTTGATGGCAAGATGGAAATAACTACTCTTGAAGGTAATCCTCAGAGCATATCACAAGGACCTGCAGCAGCTGTTGTTCCCATCAAACAGTTAGGTACTAACGGTGGTGGATATTATGGTGTGAACTCTTCCCATCCGTTGGAAAATCCTACCTATTTGTCTAACATGACTGAATGCTGCTCCATTCTGATGATCCCTATGGCAATGGTATTTGCATTTGGTTTTTATGTAAACCGTAAGAAGTTGGGTTATAGTATATACGGTGTTATGCTGGCTGCTTTCCTTATAGGTGTATGTATCAATGTATCTCAGGAAATGGGCGGTAATCCACGAATTGACGCAATGGGTATAGCTCAGGATGGTGGAGCGATGGAAGGTAAGGAAGTTCGCCTTGGTGCCGGAGCAACAGGCCTTTGGAGTGTGGTCACGACCGTTACATCTAATGGTTCTGTAAACGGCATGCACGATTCCACAATGCCTCTTTCCGGTATGATTGAAATGCTTAACATGCAGATTAATACATGGTTTGGCGGTGTTGGAGTCGGTTGGATGAATTACTTTACATTCATTATTATAACAGTTTTCATCAGTGGATTGATGGTTGGACGTACACCGGAATTTATGTGTCACAAAGTCGAAGCCAGAGAAATGAAGATCGCTTCAATAGTAGCACTGCTTCATCCGTTTGTCATACTTGTCGGTACAGCTCTTGCTACATATCTCTATGTTCATGTACCTGCATTTGTAGAAAGTGAAGGTGGATGGTTGAACAATCCGGGTTTTCATGGACTTGGAGAAATGTTATATGAGTTTACTTCATGTGCAGCCAACAATGGTTCAGGTTTCGAAGGACTTGGTGACAATACCTGGTTCTGGAATGTATCATGCGGTATTGTATTAATATTGAGCCGCTTTATACCTATTATCGGACAAGTTGCGATCGCAGGACTTTTGGCACAAAAGAAATATATACCGGAAAGCGCCGGAACTCTTCAAACAGATACTGTAACATTCGGAGTGATGACCTTTGCTGTTATATTTATCGTCGCAGCATTGTCATTCTTCCCTGCACAGGCATTAAGTACACTAGCAGAACATTTTTCATTGTAATAAATAAAAAAATCAAGATATGAATTCAAAAAATCAAGATACATCACTGTTTCAAAAGGATCAGGTTATAGAAAGCTTGAAACAGTCATTGGTAAAGCTGAATCCGAAAATCATGATAAAGAATCCTATCATGTTTACAGTTGAAGTTTCAACATGGATTATGTTGTTTGTAACGGTTTATTCAGTTTTCAGCACATCGCAAGGTTCATTTGTCTATAATCTATGGGTATTTATAATTCTTTTTCTTACGTTGTTGTTCGCCAACTTTGCAGAAGCAATAGCTGAAGCCAGAGGCAAAGCTCAGGCTGACAGTTTGCGTAAGACCCGTGAGGAAACTCCCGCAAAACTTATTGTAAACGATAAAGTAAAGAGGGTGAGCAGTTCACAGCTTAAAAAAGGTGACGTATTTGTATGCGAAGTAGGCGATGTCATTCCTGCTGACGGTGAGATCATAGAGGGTCTGGCATCCATTGATGAAAGTGCTATCACGGGCGAATCGGCTCCTGTAATTCGTGAAGCTGGCGGCGACAAGAGTTCTGTGACAGGCGGTACAAAAGTCCTTTCAGATCATATTAAGGTAGTTGTAACCACTCAACCTGGAGAAAGCTTTCTGGATAAGATGATCGCATTGGTGGAAGGGGCAAGTCGTCAGAAAACACCAAATGAGATTGCTCTTACCATTCTTTTGGCCGTATTTACGTTGGTGTTCCTTGTGGTTTGTATCACGCTTAAACCGATGGCCGACTATTCCAATACCGTCATTACTATTGCTGCTTTTCTTTCTCTTTTCGTGTGTTTGATTCCTACTACGATTGGTGGTTTGCTTTCTGCCATTGGTATAGCCGGAATGGATCGGGCATTACGAGCCAATGTAATCACTAAATCTGGTAAAGCTGTTGAAACAGCGGGCGATGTAGATACACTTCTTTTAGACAAGACTGGAACCATAACAATCGGTAATCGCAAGGCAACGGATTTTTATCCGGTAGCAGGCCTCGACAAACGTAATTTTATAGAAGCGTGTATGCTGTCTTCTGTCTCTGATGATACACCGGAGGGAAAATCTATTATAGAGTTAGGACGTGAACAAGGATTGCGCATGCATAACTTAAACACGGAAGGAACTCACATGATCAAATTTACGGCTGAGACGAAATGTTCAGGAATAAACTTAAAGGATGGTACTCAAATCCGGAAAGGTGCCTTTGACGCAATTCGTAATATAGTAAGCGAAGCCGGGAATGAGTTTCCCAAAGAAACTGAGGAAATCATCAGGCGAATTACCAGCAATGGTGGAACTCCATTAGTGGTATGTATCAATAAGGAAATAGCCGGAGTGATCGAGTTACAAGATATTATCAAGCCGGGCATAGAGGAGCGTTTTGAACGTTTGCGTAAGATGGGTGTAAAGACGGTAATGGTTACGGGTGATAATCCATTGACTGCAAGGTATATTGCTGAGAAAGCTGGAGTAGATGATTTTATTGCGGAAGCCAAACCGGAAGATAAGATGAATTACATTAAGAAGGAACAGGCTGCCGGCAAGCTGGTTGCGATGATGGGTGACGGAACAAACGACGCACCGGCTCTTGCACAGGCAAATGTGGGTGTAGCCATGAATAGTGGTACTCAGGCCGCAAAGGAAGCCGGCAATATGGTTGACCTTGACAATGATCCGACAAAGCTTATCGAGATTGTAGAAATAGGTAAACAGTTGCTTATGACTCGTGGTACGCTGACCACATTCTCTATTGCCAACGATGTTGCCAAGTACTTTGCGATAATCCCTGCATTGTTTATGGTTTCTGTTCCACAACTTGCGGCTCTTAACATTATGGGTTTGCATAGTCCTGAAAGTGCTATTCTTTCGGCAATCATATTCAATGCTATAATCATACCTGTTCTGATACCGTTAGCTCTTAAAGGCGTTGAATACAAACCGATCGGAGCCAGTGCTTTGCTTCGCAGAAATCTGCTGATCTATGGCGTGGGTGGTATTATTGTACCTTTCGTGGGTATCAAACTTATAGATTTATTCGTAGGACTATTCTTCTAATAATAAAAACAAAAAAGACAGTTATGAAAAATTTGATGAGATCAATCCGAATTACATGGGTGTTTTGTGTATTCTTTTCGGTATGTTATATATTGGTATTATGGATTTTTGCACAATTGGCAGCTCCTGGTGAAGGAGGAAATGCTGAAACGGTAAAACTCAACGGTAAAGTTGTAGGTGTAGCAAATGTCGGACAAGTCTTCACTAAAGATGTATTCTTCTGGAGTAGACCTTCATGTGCCGGTTCCGGCTATGACGGTACAAGTTCAGCCGGTAGTAATAAGGGAGTAACTAATGAGGAATATCTTGCTGAGGTAGAAGCAAGAATTGATACATTTCTGGTTCATCATCCGTATTTGAAACGCGAAGATGTTCCTGCCGAAATGGTTACAGCAAGTGCTTCTGGTCTTGATCCTGACATAACACCTGAATGTGCGTATATACAGGTAAAACGTGTTGCAGAGGCCAGAGGAATGAGTGAATCTGATGTGAAAGCCATTGTCGATAAAATGGTAGAAAAACCTTTGTTCGGCTTATTCGGCCCTGCAAAAATTAATGTATTAAAACTGAATGTGGCTCTGGAAGAAGCGAATCCGACTATAGACTGATTCATAAACTTGATACTGCTGGAAATTAAATGTATATAAGTAATGGCAAATAGAGAAGAAAGTGTACGTCATTTCTTAAATCTGATAAAACGTTCACAACGAGGTGCTTTTAAGATCTATATCGGAATGATTGCCGGTGTGGGTAAGACATACAAGATGTTGCAAGAAGCACATGAAATGTTGGACAACGGTATTGACGTACAGATTGGTTATGTTGAGACGCATGGACGGGCAGGCACAGAAGCGCAGCTAAAAGGATTACCTGTTATTCCTCGTAAGAAGATATTTTACAAAGGGAAAGAACTGGAGGAAATGGATTTGGACGCCATCCTTCAGTTGCATCCTGAGCTGGTAATCGTTGATGAACTTGCGCATACCAACGTTGACGGTTGCCGAAATGAAAAGCGCTGGCAAGATGTAATGGATCTTTTAGAGGCCGGTATTAATGTTATATCGGCTGTTAATATTCAACATATTGAAAGTCTGAATGAAGATATTAAAGGCATAGCCGGGATTGAAGTGAAGGAACGCATTCCTGATAAGGTGTTAGAGGAAGCAGATGAGGTTGTGAATATTGATCTGACGGCTGAGGAACTTATCAATCGCTTGAAAGCCGGGAAAATATATAAAACGGAGAAAATACAAACAGCACTTAGTAATTTCTTCAAGACGGAAAATATACTTCAATTACGGGAATTGGCTCTTAAGGAAGTGGCATTTAGGGTTGAAAAGAAAGTTGAGACGGAAGTAATCCCCGAAGAAAAAGCGGTTCACCGGGAATTATACCTTGCTTGCATAAGCAGTAACGCGAAAACCCCGAGACATATCATACGCCGTACCGCACGGCTTGCTTCCCGATATAATACCGATTTTATGGCTCTATATGTTCAGACGCCTTCTGAAAGTCCTGATAGGATCAATTTGTCTGTCCAGAGGCATTTGCTCAACCATTTTAAACTGGTGACTGAACTGGGTGGTGAATTGATACAAGTTGCTTCACCCGATATTATACAGGCTATTATTGATGTATGTCATGAACGGCATATTACAACCGTTTGTATTGGGCAACCGACTTTAAATTGGAGTAAGATTTTTAAAATACATCGCTATGGATATTTTCTTAAGAATCTTTCAGCAATGGATATAAAATTGATTATCTTTCCGCAATAAAAAAATGTGTTATGAATATTAAGACAAAATTGACCCTGGCAATAGGAGTACTTGTGGCTATGATTGTACTTCTGGTCTCACTTTCTATTGTAAACTTACAGATTCTGACAGCAACAGAACCCAATAGTCCTGCTGCAGGTCCTGGATTACAACGCGCACTGCTTTGGATCTCTACTATTGGAGGCTTTTGTATTGTGATTGGTATTTTCATGCTGACAATCCTTCCTTCTTATTTTAATAAACCGATCAAAAAGATTATCGACGGAATAAAAGATATAGCCAATCATAATTATGATTATAGATTAAATCTGGAAAGTCATGAATTTGCAGAAGTTTCTGAAAATTTCAATAGAATGGCTAAGCGGTTGTCTGATTATCATTCAAGTACACTGGCACAAATAAAGGCCGCGAAGAATTACATGGAAACCATTATCAATAGTGTGAAAGAACCTATTATAGGCTTGGATAATGAGTTAACCATTTTGTTTATAAATGATGAAGCCTTGAATGTCCTTAATTTAAAGCGCGAAGAGGCCTTACAAAAACCAGCTCAGGATATTTCTATGAGAAATGATTTGCTGAGAAGGCTCATACGTGAACTGATGGACGCACAAAAAGACAATAAAGTCAGTAAAACGGAACCTCTAAAAATATATGCTGACAATAAGGAAAGTTATTTCCAGATGAAATATATGCAGATTAAGAAGTCAGGGAATAATAACTCCGGTTCTATGAACGAGGGATACGTTATTATGCTTAAGAATATCACGGAGTTCAAGGAACTGGATTCTGCCAAGACCACTTTCATTTCGACCATATCACATGAGTTGAAAACACCTATTTCTGCCATCATGATGAGTTTGCAGTTACTCGAAGACAGTCGGATTGGAGACTTGAATGATGAGCAGAAAGAATTGGCGCAAAGTATTCAGGATAATAGTGAGCGTTTGCTGAATATCACCGGTGAACTGCTTAATATGAAACAAGTAGAGTCTGGTAAGCTGCAGCTTAAGCCCCGTATTACAAAACCCATCGAATTGATTGAATATGCCATCAAAGCCAATCGGGTACAAGCTGAAAAGTTCAACATACAAATCGAAGTACAGTATCCGGAAAATAAAATAGGCAAATTATTTGTTGACAGTGAGAAAATTGCTTGGGTCTTGACTAATTTACTCTCGAACGCAATCCGTTATTCTCCTGAAAATGGTCGTATTATTATAGGTGTCCGTCAGACGGATGATAATTATATTGAAATGTATGTTCGTGATTTCGGTAAAGGCATAGATCCTCGTTATCATCAGAGTATTTTTGATCATTATTTCCGGGTACCCGGTACAAAAGTTCAAGGAAGCGGATTGGGATTATCCATTTCGAAGGATTTTGTTGAGGCTCATGGTGGCACTTTAACTGTAGAAAGTGAAGTTGGAAAAGGAAGTTGTTTTACATTACGTTTGAAATCATAATCAGCTTTATCTGATCTTATCGCTGTATGAAACCGTTTATAAGCATACCTGTTAATTGCTTATAAACGGTTATTTTCGTATCATATACTTATTTTATATGCTTCAATCTTACGATAAAGAGTTGCCAATCCTATTTTTAACAGACGTGCCGTTTCTGTTTTATTGCCATTGGTGTATTGCAGCACTTTGATAATATGCATTCGCTCGATTTCTGCCAGTTCAAAACTGTCTTTCATCGGTGAAACCTCTGATTTTCGTCTTTGTAAATCCAAGGGCAAATCTTCGAATGTTATTTGATCTTCGCATACAATCGAACATCTTTCGATGACATTCCTAAGTTCCCGAACATTTCCTTTCCACTCTGCATTTTTTAATATGTTGAGCACATCCGGAGTGATTCCAGTAATTTTCTTCTTCAGTTGAGCAGCAAATTTATCCAGAAACATATATGACAGACTTTCAATATCTTCTTTTCGGTCTCGTAACGGAGGCAAGTTTATCTGAAAAACGGATAAACGGAAATATAAATCTTCACGAAAGTTGCCATTCTTTATTTCTTTCTTTAAATCCCTGTTTGTGGCCGATATAATCCTGACATCCACTTTGGTAGGTTTGGTGTCACCTATTTTTATATACTCTCCGGTTTCCAGGACACGCAAAAGCCGGGCCTGCAAATCATAGGCCATTTCTCCGATCTCGTCTAAAAAGATAGTTCCATGGTTGGCTACTTCAAATAGTCCTTTTTTATCTTTTAATGCACCAGTAAAAGCTCCTGCCTTATAGCCGAACAACTCACTTTCCAGCAAGTCTTTACTGAAAGCCGAGCAGTTAATATCTACAATAGGTTGCGCAGCTCTTTGACTGGCTTGATGGATCGCATGGGCAAAAACTTCTTTCCCTGTACCTGTTTCTCCGGTTAGTAATACTGCGGCATCCGTCGTAGAAACTTTCTGTGCCAGTGTTATGGCCTGTTTTAGCTCTTTTGACTTTCCAACAATAGAATCAAAGGAATAGGCAACAGAGGCTGGCTTTTTCCCTTTCTTTTTCTCCGTTTCGTCAACAGCGCGATTTATAGTAGGAATAATCTTTCGGTTATCATCTCCTTTGGTAATGTAGTCAAATGCTCCATTCTTGATTGCCTGTACGCCATCTTGAATATTTCCATGTGCCGTTAATAATATGATTGCCGAATCATTGGAATATTTTTTTATATCAAAAATGAAATCTATACCATTACCATCGGGCAAAAACACATCACAAAGAATAACGTCATATTGTTGTTTGCGCAGTTGTTGCAATGCTTCGCTACAACAGCTTGCTGTTGATACTTTATAACCTTCTAATTCTATTATTCGAGCTAATAATTTACGAATAGGTTCTTCATCGTCTATTACTAGAATTTGCACCATATGTCGATTGATCTTTATAAATCGTTTTCTTACATACAAAGATACGATTTTATTAAATACAACAAAGCCTGCCCACTGTAGCCGGATGTTGTCCAATATTATTGGATATGCAGGTTCAAGATACAGTGTTCAACAGGTTGCAGACTGGATATATTGAATTCAACCTTTTAATAGTTCCTGTTTTTGAGATAGATAACAGAGAGTACTCCAAGCAATATCACATATAAGTATTCAGCTGTCCAATATACAGACAGGGATGTGCTGAAATTGCTTATCGTCCATAAATAAATCTGATAGGCAATAATGGTTACTGCCTGGAACATGAAAGTTATACGTGTGTCACCTGTTCCGGTTACGGCATTCATATATACATAACCCGGTAAGGCAAAAGCATAATTCAGCAGGGCTACTGTAAATGGCAGTTGTGCTATTTGTAGCAGACTCTCATTACCCGAATAAATATTGAAAAGCGGATTGAAACAGATTATAGAAAGGATAATAAGTGGGAATCCCACTGCATATCCCAGACGGATAACCCGGTTGCATAACGGGATAACCTGATTCTGTTGTCCTGCTCCCAATAGATTGCTTACCAACGATCCGGTTGTTGCTGCCAGTGAATTGACTATAACGAAAAACAAGGTGGATATACTACGTATGACATTTGTCGCTGCCAGTTCCAACTCACCCAAATGCTCAATGGCTACGAAGAAGGCAAACCATGAGGCTACACCAATAAACGGATTGAACATGCTCCAGATGGATACACGGCAAACGTGATGGAATATGTTTTTATTAAACTGCCAGTTCAGGCCATAAACTTGTCTGTCCATTTTTCGTAAAACATGAATAGACAATATTACCAATGAGCATAATTCAGCAAAAGATGACGCTATTGCGGCACCGGCTATTCCCAGATCGAAATGAAATATGAGAAGCCAATTGCATGGTATATTGACCAATACGGCAGTAAGCGCAGCTTTGTTCAAGGGCTTTGTAAGTGTGATACCGACCAGAAAAGAACGCAAGGCAAGAAATGGAAAGGAAAACATCAATCCCCAAATGCGCCAATCCAAATAGTCGATGACTGCAGAATATACTTTCTCTGATGCAATTAGTTTGATCAGAATCACAGGTGAGAATACTTTCGAAATAGTGCACAACAGAATGGCCAGTCCTGACAGGAAAAGTAATCCCTGGAAGAATGTCTTGCCTGTTTCTGAATATTGTTGTTCGCCATTACGCCGTGCAATGACAACCTGCAAGCCTAGACTGAATCCGAAGCCGAGCATATAAATGGCCAGATACCAGATTCCGGCTAGGGCAGAAGCTCCTAGTTCTATTTCGCCTACATGGCCTAAGAAAATGGCATCAGTTATATTTATAAGCTGTTCGATCAGGATGCTCATCATGACAGGAAAGTTGATGAGCCATATGTTTTTATATGTATAATTCATTGTTCAACATGATTAAATGCAACAAGTTCTGTAACCGATGACGTAAACTTATTTGCAATGTGATAATTTGATTTAATGGCAAAATAAAAAGATACGGACCTATTCAATAAGCCTGTATATTAATAATATCGTTGATTGAGAATGCTATTTATAATGCGTAGCTATATGCACACTTGCCATTTCATAGGGTTGAACAATCTTTGTTTTTTTTCTGTATACGGCAAAGGTAGTAAAAATAGAGATAGATGAAAGCTTTCTGTATTTTTATAATCTTCCGTTATCGTTCCATTCTCCGTAAAGGAGCCCTTTTCGGGTATTTTCTATGAATTTATTCAGGCGACTTTCAAAAAGTTCGGGTTGATTCTTCTTGATTTGGATGGTATCAATTCTGATTCGCTTATATAAGTCAGGAAATTGGCAGAAGTTGTTCCACACTACCGGGTCAGATTGTAGTCTGTGTAATATATCCTTATCTATGGTAAAACCATTAGGCGACATATCCGGCAGAACGGCTCTTCCAGCATCGGTCATCAGTCCTAACCGTTCCATTCTACGGCATCTCTCTTTGTTGAGTTCGGACCAGTTGCTTCGCGGCTTTCGTGGACAAAGTTTCTGGGCTGTTACGTCAGCTGCTATTTTCTTTGTGGTGCTGTCTATCCAGCCGAAACACAGGGCTTCTTCTACTGCGTCAATGTACCAGAAAGTATTGTTATCAGCAGGTCTTCCACGTTTCACGACTACCCAGCATTCTTTCTCCGTTTTATGGTTCTGCATTAGCCATTCACGTAGTTCGGTTCTTGATTTGACATCTAGTAAATTATGTATTTCCATTGTCTGTTGTTTCAATTTGCATTTTACAATGTTGGCTTCCCCGTAAGATGGATTCGCAGATTCATGCTGTTTCTGTTTTCGATTTCAAAAGTAACGAAATATCTCCAATTATATTCTGCATGATTCTCCTAAAACTATGTATCTTTGAATTTCCGAAAAGCGAACTCTTGTGGAACGATGACAGACGGATTCAGATTTTATAAGCCCAGCCCACTGTTGCGGGATTATGTGAGGTATTATTGGGTGTTTAAGAGTGATCAGCCGATTGAGACTTATACTTTCCCAATCGGTTGCCCTCAGATTATATTCCATAAAAGAGCTGCTCTGTTGATCCCGGAGTTGGGTACGAGGCAGGACAGGTTGACTATTAGCGGGCAGGTGAATTTTTCCTCGCATATCAAGGCAGAAGAGAGCGTGGAAATGATCGTGGTCGTGTTTCATCCTTATGCCATGAGTGCCTTCCTTCATGTTCCCATCTCTTTGTTCTACAATACGGAAGTGTCTGGTTATGGGCTGGAGAATAAAACTCTGAATGATCTTGCCGCCCGTGTCCTGGCATGTGAAGAGAATGATTCTTGTATAAGTCTTATCGAACAGTGGCTACTTTCACAGGTAGCGATTAACTTTGCTTCCAAACGTGAGGTGGATATGGATCGGATTGCGGCAGTTGTCCGTCAAATGTATGTTACTCCCAACAGGCCGATTTCCGAACTGGCATCCATCGCCTGTCTGGGCAAGAAGCAGTTTGAACGCCTGTTCCTTGCAGCTGTCGGGATGAATCCGAAAGAGTATGTGCGACTTGTGCGTTTCCAGAAATCACTTAGACTTATGCAGTGCTCGGCCGGAAACATCAGTCAGGCCCAGATAGCTTATCAGTGCGGTTATTCAGACCAGTCGCATTTCATCCGGGAATTCAGGAAATTCAGCGGATATACTCCTTTGTTGCTGGCTACCGTATGCAAACCGTATTCCGATTTGTTTACTTCACCCGTATAATGTCTCATTTGTTCTATCCTTCGTTACAGCTTCGCTTTATTTTTGCTTCTTTGATTTAAGAGATACAGAAATGAAGAAAGAAGTAAATCCCGCAACGACAACACGTGCCTATGCCTACGAAATGTGGATGCAGGCTCCTATGCCAATGGTCACGTTTTTCAGAACGCTTGATGTGACAAACCTTGTAAGAACTAGTAAAAGAAAAGGACTGAAACTGAATATGCTGATGTGCTGGTGCATCGGCAAGGCTGCTTCTGGTATCAGAGAATTCTATCTGCTCCCGGTCGGCGACAAGCTGATTCAGTATGATACAATTGCCGTGAATACAATTGTGGCCAATAGAATAGGGGAAATAAGTTCCTGCGACATTCCTTTTTCGGCAGATCTGATTCAATTTAATCATGACTATATCCGGCTGACCAGGCAAGTGGCTGAAACCTGCCTAAACCATGATTTGACGGAGAGCATGGTGATCGGCACCTCAGCACTCGTACACTACGAGATAGATGGAGCAGTAGGTATGTATAGCGGTATATTCAATAATCCGTTCCTGATATGGGGAAGATTCAAACAACGTTTTTTCCGGAAATACCTGACTGTTTCTTTCCAGTTCCATCATACACAAATGGACGGAGCTCATGCCGCACAGTTTTTGGAGAAACTTCAACGGGTGATGGATGATTGTTGAAATACAATCTGATCTGTGTGAACGAACAGATGACAGGCTTAGTTCTTTTTCGAATAAATACTTCTGGAAAGTATATGGGTGAGTTGCTCTAAAGTAGAAAACGGGACATTGAGTATTCGATCCAAATAGTTTGAAAAAGAACTTCAAAAATCTTTTAGTTAAAATTTAATATTATCTTTGTAGAGAAGAATATTTGTTTTAAAGTATTAATTTTTTGGATATTACTTCAGATTGGATTTATGCAGAATGTACTGTTGGGATTTTGGTTTATCATGCGTAGAAACAATATCAATCGTTGGAACATGTATTGAACGGACAAAAATAGGAATTGATATGTCATATAAAATAAGAGTTAAAAATAAAGAGATTTCCAGCTTAAAAGATTGGGAAAATGCGTTTAATGGTGGAAAACTTTGGAAAAAGGGGCGGAGTGCTTATTCATTAGCAGATTTTATGTTGAATAGAAATGGCATAAAAACGATAACAGAAATATTAGATCGGTGTGGATTCTGCGGCATACAATTTTTATCATGTGACGTAGAAGCGTCTGTCAAGTTTGATGAATATTCAAGAACCAGTCAAAGGCTTTTCAAAAATCGATTATGCTTACATTGGTGTTTAAAACAAAAGGATATGGAAAAGATGTAGACTATGATAGAAATAAAGGTGATAGGAACTTTGAAGACTTTTGTGATTTTATGCAAGCCATAGGAGCCAATAGAGAAGGACAAAGTAATGTCTGGAATCTTAATTTTAAAGGCCAGGAGATTACTTTTATATATGCAGATATTGAATTTCAAAATCTTTATGCTGAGAACTAATTATCTGACATGTAATATTACGTGAGTTCGATATAATTAAAAATATATCTATTTAAATATTAGTAACATAGCGATAAAAGTATTAATTTAGGAGTGATAAACAATAACAATTAAACGACTACCGCCATGTTCACAGAGAGTAAAATTACAGAAATATATTGTATGGCAGATGTTTTTGCAAGGAATTTTCCCGGCAACAGGGAAAATATATGCTAGAAGATATAAAAGATAAACATTGGAACAAACCCAACCGGATCAACAATGCAGAAATCATAGTCTTATATCGAACTCAGATTATTTACTCAATAATCGTTTAGCCACCTCAACATCTGCCGGCAACCACTCCACTTCCTTCAACTCATCTTTTGTAAGCCATTTAGCAGACAGATGTTCCAATAATTTGATTACACCATCGCTGACACAGCAATGATAGCAATGCATGGTCAGATGGAAATTGGGATAATCATAATCCACGGTGCAGAGATATTTTTCTATTTTTACTTCCACATCCAATTCCTCTTTAATTTCTCTTTTTAAAGCGTCTTCTCTGCTTTCGCCATTTTCTATTTTGCCTTCAGGGAACTCCCACATCCCTTCAAAATATCCGTATCCACGCTGTGTGGCAAGATAACAGTTGCCCTTATGGATAATGGCCGCTACGACTTCTATCTTCTTCATCTTAAATTACTTTTAAATATTGCGCCATCGCCGGCTTCTCCAACTTCCACGTTACATTCATCGGGAAATCATCATGCGACGAAACATAATCCACCAGTCCGAAACAATGGAACGGGGATGTATTACCAAAACCGTCCTTCTTTTCTTCGCGGACAAATAAAATGATCTTGCTATTTTTCTTTGCCTGTTCCGTGTAGCGACGGCCTCCTTTATTCGTATGTGAATCTGTATTTTGTGATTGCCAATGAAAATACTCTTCGTTTATCAGGTAGTCGTTATACTGTGTAGATGGAGAAAAGTCTTTCTCGGATTTATTTAGTGTCACAAACAATAAGGTCGCATTGTGTTCAGGTAAGTTGAATACACCTGATGCTGTGCCCTGCATTTTCAAGTCGGCTGTTTGTTTTCCTACCAAGGTGAAAATCTCCTCACGAGTATAGCACCCATATAATTCCAGTTCTGGAATGGTATCCAATCTCAGAGGAGTTGTCTTAATCGTAAGGTTTGCCAACAAATAGGATATAATCTCTGCTATCTCCTGTTTGAAGCACGCATATTGTGGTAGGTGAATGAGTGTCAATGCTTCATCAATGGATGTAAAGCCGGCCTTACTGATGCGCTCCTGGAATAAAGCATAGTAAAGCAACAGAGAATATTTGTCGCTGTTTTTTACAGTGCGCACATCTTCACCCATAATAAACCGTTCCACAAATCTCAGGAAAGAAGTCGTATTATGGTGAAGCAAGTTGGACACTCCTTTCTCCAACCGTTTTGTTATGCCATCATCGGTATAGTGTATGCGCCCTGCTGCACGTTTAAGCGACGACCAACAGTTAGAACCTTGATACAAAACCCTAATATCCTGGTTGTTATTTTCCAAGAACTGCGATAGGGTTGGGAGAGAAGTATAGGTGTTTATTTCCTTGATAATACGATTCTTATTATATATTGCACTGGCAATATTGTCGAGGATATATTGTCGTGCTTTCTTCTCCATCACGATACTGCAGCCCATCGGCAAAAGAGTAAATCCTTCTTTTATCTGGTTCTGAATATTCTTTTGCGGATGTAATGTAAGCGCCCTGAAACGGCTGGCAAAGTCATACTTCCGGTTTGCCTGAGCCACAAAGTCAAGTACCGTGAGTTCTGTTTTACCAGTAGACAAACGCAAACCACGGCCCAACTGTTGCAAGAAAATAGTCAAGCTCTCTGTTGGGCGCAAGAAAAGAACTGTATCAACTTCCGGAATATCCACACCTTCATTGAAAATATCCACCACACACAGATAGTGCAAAGTACCTTCACGCAGCGCATTGGCCAGTTGCTTTCGCTTCTCGTCAGGAGTATCCGATGTAAGACTCTCCGCACTAAAACCATATAATTTAAGCTGTTTGGCCATAAAATCCGCATGCCGCTTATTTACGCAGAAGCACAATGCCCGGCAGGTATATTCGTTTGCCAAATATTTATGCAGAGCATCCACAATCAGCTTTGCGCGGTGTTTGTCGCAAAACTTATCAGCCAAACGCTCGACATTGTATTTCTGCCCGCTCCACAAACTCTCATCACTCAAATCCGTATCATCAGATACACATAGATATTGAAACGGAGTGAGCAGTCCGGCCTGCAATGCCTGAGGCAAGCGAATCTCGGCACTGCTGCGTCCTCCAAAATCCGGTCGCAAATCACGTCCGTCCATTCGTTCAGGTGTGGCTGTCAGACCAATCAGAAGCTGAGGTGTGAAATGAGCGAATAACTTCTGATAGCTGTCGGCCTGACTATGATGCGCTTCGTCAATCACAATATAGTCGTAATAATCCGGCTCTAATTTTGCAAAGAACTCCTCAAAGCGCGAATTGAACATCGAAATGGATACAAACAGATGCTTATACTCCGAGGCATCCTGCGGACGACTTTCGCCTACCCAAAGTGCTCCGAAATTAGCATCCTGCAACACACTCCGATAAGTATTCAGTGATTGCCTAAGAATCTCTTTACGGTGAGCAGTGAACAGGATGCGGGCTCTTGCGTGAGTGCGCGCAAACTCCTGATAGTCGAATGCCGAAATAACTGTCTTACCTGTACCTGTCGCCGCCACAATCAGATTCCTGTAGTTGCCTCTCTCTTCCCGTTCCACACGCAGTTTGTCAAGAATCTGTTTCTGGTGAGGTAGCAAAGAATATCGCTGGAAAACGTACTCAGACCCTTCGGGACGGAGTGTATTGCGATGTATTTCTTTGTTGAATTTATCAATACCGCCAATGCGAAAATCCTCGAAATTCGGATTGTTCCAATATATCTCAAATGTGGCCAATGCAGTCTTGATGATGTGCGGATTCTCGAAACTCGTCACTCGTATGTTCCACTCCAAACCCTCGGTCTGGGCTGATTTCGACAGATTAGATGAACCGATGTAAGCCGTGTGCATTCCCGAATTCCGGATAAAAATGTATGATTTGGCATGTAGACGCTCTATATCTGTATTATAGGATATTCTGATTTCTGTATTCGGTAGTGCAGATAATTGCTCGATAGCCTTAGCCTGTGTTGCGCCGCAATAAGTGGTGGTAATGATTCGAAGTCGAGTGCCTTCGCGACTGCAAAACTTCTTCAGATCATCCAACAATATACGAACACCTGAGACTCTCAGAAACGACACGATAAAGCACAGCTCATCGGCACTCGCTATCTCCCGACGGATTTCCTCGCCCAAAGACAGAACACTGCTTCCACCTGTGAAAAGATTACTTACTCTGAAGCCTGAAACCGGACGAACAGTCCTTGAATTACTCTCAGTCTGTAGGATGGATTTTTCCTTGTTCATCACTTCTGCCAGCAAATTCGAAGGTTCAGTAATTTGTTGTTCATCCATTAGTCCGGCATCAATCATAATCCGATTCACGAGATTCACGCGATCTTGCTGTTCCTCTAAATCTTCCAACTTTTGGCAAATAGCCTTCGCCAGATAATTAGCCAAAATTTGTGGCGATTCAGCACCGTCCATTGGTTGTTTGAGGCACACCAATCCCGACTGCTCAGATTCCTTCATCTGCTTTTCAGTCTCTTTATTGATGATATGTTCGTATATTCCTTTCTTAAGCATATAAAACTTTGTAGTGGGTCCACCTACAAAAGTATAAAAATTGCTCAAGATATTCGCCAAGTATGTCAACTATGCTAAAGAAAGTTTCGTTCATGGATTTTAGTAAAGGAAAAAGTGTCTTAGGCTGAAAATGGTTGACCAAATCAAAACGTTATGAAAGAGTATAAGACACGGAAGAATGAGCGATATGATTAAGAAGTGATCCGTCTTTATACTGAATTAAGTTATTGTATCGGACATATATCACGAATATTTTAGCTCAGTTTCTCAAAATCCAGATATCTTTTCCTGAATTTCTCATAAACTGAAGCGTAACTTGGAAGAGAGTGAATCATCGTATTCACAAAGTCTTCCAGTGTCACTGTACTCAGCTTATAGGAGTATTCCGGCTTCAGGAATTTTGTCACTGATTCGATTTCTTCTTCTGTGGAAGGATGTTCTTTGGGTGAGATCACTACCGAATACGAATCCTGTAGCTCTTCAACTAGCCGGTATCGTTCTGTAAGTAAAAGATTCCTGTAAATCTGTGTGAGTTTTACTTTCCCTTCTGTGAGCAGTTTCTCAAACTCTGTATCGAACAGGCCGGTATCGATGAGCATCTGTTTCTGATCCTTGCAGTTCCGGGCTTCATTGACTCCGAGTACATCTGTATATTTTGTCTCGATAGCGATAATATACTCGCGGCCTTTGTCGTTTTGGAATTTGATATAGGCATCCATAGCCGACTTGTCTTTGGTGTATTTCTCTATGGGTGTCGGGATAAATTCCAGCCCGATTTCAGTTACCTCGAATATCGGGAATTGCTTGAATACTGCTTTTATGGCGGGCGTTATCATTGCCGGTTCCTGCTTTAGAAGTAACATCAGGGGATAAAACAGATTGAATGCCATCGGCATACTCGATAGCAGATTGTTGAAGAGCCGGAACTCATCAATCGTCTCGTTTTCCTTTCTGTTCTTAACCCGGTATTTGGCATATTCGAAAGTTTCTTTCATCAGGAAGTTCTTTCCAGATATTTCGCCTCCGTTGATCATGTTCCCATATTTCCGCCTGGAGAATCTTGTCGGTCCGACTCCTTCTTCTTCACCGATTTCTACTCTATACATCGACTGGTGCAGTCTCGCTTTTCTGGTGAACGCATTGTCGCTGCTGCATGGTTTGCCGTATCTTGTTATGTCTTTTTGGTTACTCATGCTATTTTCTTATCCGTTTCTTGTTTCAGTTTTTATATCTTCAGTTGTGCCTTTTCTTCTTTGGAAAGATATGATTCTGTAAGTGTTATCTGTAAATACCAACTGAAAAGTGCACCAGTAACAGACAAAGGAACAAAAGAAAGCAGACTTAATCAACAAGGATGAATGGGATTTTGAACTTCTTTAACTCTGAAAAGAGCGTCCGGCTATTGATAAGAAAAGTTCTTTTCATCCGTGAAACAGAAAAACAAACCCGGCTTCCCGGAAGCGGCTGATAAAATAACCAGACTTCGGGGAAGCCGGAATTATTATAGGGCAGGGTTTACACGCCGTCATTTTCTCCTTCGGTTTTATCGACGGTGAAGCGGGTGAACACGTAAATATGGCTTCTCAATATGGCAAGATGATATATATATATATATATTATCTCCTAAAACCTCCCTTTTCCCCATATCCTAAATTTCAAATAGGGGTTCACACACTCCTCTATATAAATAATATTCAATGAATTACTGTGAAGGGTGTGAAACTACCCGATATAAATTGCCATAACGGGTATGGATGCGTTCTATACCGATGGCCGATAAGGTTTGTGCCAGGCGTTGGACGGATATGTTGCGCATTGACTCCGGACTTTTCTGTTTCAGTCGGCGATAAATTTCTGCTGCGGAATACGTCTCGACGGATTCGCCGGGAAGAGGTTTGTGATAATAGCGGTTGAAGACATCTTCTTCGGCAGAGATCCGATAAAAAGATTGGTTGACTTTTTTCCAGGCAGCTTCTTCTTCCTTGTTCATCCAATATCGTTCACCTTGATCCAGGAGAGTTTTCAGTTGGGTATACAGTTGGGCGTGATTAATGGGGGATAAGTCTATTTCTTCATTTACTTCTATGCATAGGAAACGGCGGCTCCCGGTTGGATCAGTCAGCAGTTCTTTCTGATTGGAAGTCCCGATGAAGGAGGCCACGCGCGGTAATGAAGAAAAGTTTGACTGATGGGATTTACGGATATTCAAGCGTGACATCTGTAATAGGTTCTTCAGCAGCGGCATCTTTTTCTCCGATATTTTGTCGAATTCATCCAAGTTGATTAATCCAAACAACGCTAGTTTTTGTTCGGCTGCTGCTGGTGAAGCCAAATCAAAGCTGTCGGTATAATAAGCCTGTAGTTCGTTTGGTACCAAAAGTTTACAAAAGGTAGACTTTTGTAATCCTTGTCGGCGGCTGATTAATAAGGGAACCAGTGCGTTGGCATGGATCATTTCTTTCCCTGTCCATTGTGCCGCCATTCCCAACATCCATAATCGGAAGCCTTGTATCCAAAGCCTGTCGTTCGAAATCCTTTTTGCCAGGCCGGTTATTCTGTCCTGACCATCCCATTGGGGTAAATGTTTCATATAATCCAAAAACGGGTGATAGGAAGAAATTTGAAAGGAATAGACAAAACGACTGACATCCCGATCCCAACAGTTGATCCCTTGTTTCTTGGCTTCCAAGCACAAGGTATTCATTCCCCGTTGGTCGATACGGATAAAATCATCGTGTGTATTCCGTTTACGAAATTCGGTACAGTTTTTCAGCTGATTATAACGGAACTCATAATTTTCAGTCAGAAAAGTTTCCAATGAGAATAATACTTCATCCGGATTTTCATTTCGGGACGATAGAGGAGTCTTCTGTTTTACGGATTTATCCATCTTGCCAAAACATATTTTTCTGATCCATTCAGACCACAGATTCCAATAGTTTCTTACATTCATTTTCTGTGTTTTCATATTCGCTTATTTTTTGTTTTGAGACAAAAATAAGCCTATGCACTTGTGATTTGCAAATAAATATACAAGAATCTAATCTATTGAAAAACAGCTGGAAATTAATGTAAATCTCGTATAAAACTCTTAAAAAAACAATTATATATTATTTAATTCACCAATGTAATGTAATCAATTCATATTGGTGAATTAATTGAATCATATTCGTGAATTGATTAATTCACATTAGTGAATCAATTAATAAATAAGATATAAATAAGAAACATTCGTTAGAAAAATATGAGTTTTCTTTGAATTTACTATAAGTAAATGAATTTCCAACAATACTTTGAATTATAAGTAATCCAACTTGACATTGCCGATTTGAGAAATAAGATCATACAAAAACACTCAGAATTACTAATAAAATAGCTAATTTTATCACCTATTTTTACAGCAGTTAATTCGAGCGAAGAACACGATAAATTATAAAAGCACTTTTATGTATACTAAGAAATTTACCTTTTTGATTTTGTCCGCATTATTGAGTATGAACGTTGGTGGACAAGAAGAAGTTACGAATGCATTCCATGATTTGCAACGTACGGGAATTGTTCAGGAAGATCAGTCCATCATGAGAAAGGTGGCATCTGAGCAGCAGGTAGAGGCTTTGATCCAGAAACGACCTGATGCCGGTTTCTTTTGCTTTACGGAAGATCGAGAACATGATATCCGGCTGAAAGATCAAATTCCTCTTCACTGGATCGAACGGACAGAACAAGAACGTTCCTTGTTTAAAGGGAAGGCTTTGCCTGGTGAATTTTATACCTGGCAAATTGGAGTGTATGCTCCGTATAATAAACTGGAGCATATATCGGTTTCTTTTTCTGATTTGAAGAACGAACGTGGAGATAAAATTAAAGCTTCTGCCTTGACTTGTTTCAACACGAATGGAATTGATAAATATGGTAAACCGATTCAATTTCCAGTCCAAGTAGAAAAAGGAGATGTGCAACCTCTTTGGATCGGTATGGATATTCCAACTCATGCTAGTGGTGTTTACAAAGGGAATGTATGGATTCATGTAAACGATGAGAAGAAGGCTTGTGTTTCCGTCGAATTACGTGTCAGTGGAGAAGCCATTGCCAATCATGGAGATGATGAAGGGTGGAGAAAAACCCGACTTCGCTGGCTGAATGCAACGATCGGAAATGACGATAAGCCAACAGCTCCTTATACGCCCGTAACGGTAAAAGATAAAGTCTTAACCTGGCTTGGTGGAAAGATCCATCTGACCGCTACTGGTTTGCCATCTTCTATCACTACTTGCTATGATGCCAATAATAATTTGTCGGACGCTACGAATGAAATATTGGCAGAAGAGATGAAATTCATCATTGAGACAGATCAAGGAGAGGAGATTCTTAAAGGAGGGAAAGTTCGGATTCTGAAACAAAACCAAACGAATATTACTTGGAGTTCCGAACAGTCCAACTCCCGTTTTCAAGTTAGTTGTAACGGCCATTTCGGATTTGATGGAATCAGCAATATTTCGATTCAAGTAAAAGCTAAACAAAATGTTTCAGTGAAGGATATCCGACTGGAAGTTCCTTATTCCAGCTATGCTTCTAAATATATGATGGGTTTAGGACATAAAGGAGGTTTCCGTCCGGATTCTTTAATTTCCTGGAATTGGGACATAGAAAAACACCAGGATAAAATATGGATGGGAAATGTCAATGCCGGAATGAATTTACGATTCATGGATGATCACTTCGTTCGTCCGCTTGTCAACATTTACTATGCGCTTGGAAAACTTAATCTGCCGGAATCATGGGGTAATCAGAATAAGGGAGGAATTAATATTTATCCTACTACCCATGGAACAACCAAATTAGTAGCTTATAGTGGCGAACGCTCAATGGAAAAAGGAGAGAAGTTATCTTATAACTTTGATATGCAGATAACTCCTGTCAAACCCATTAATTGGAAAAAACAGGTGACCAACCGGTTTTATCATTCCAATTCTGATTTAAGTGCCAATTATATCGATGAAGCGATCAAAAACGGAGCCAATTTGATTAATGTCCATCATAAAAAGGATATTTATCCATTTATCAATTACCCGTATCATGATGATGCTGTATCTGATCTGAAAGCTTTTATTCAGAAAGCACATCAGAAAAATTTGGGAGTTCGCTTATATTATACAACTCGAGAACTGACAGTTAAGATTCCAGAGTTATGGGCTTTACGAAGCTTGGGAAGTGAAGTAATACATGACGGACCGGGAAAAGATACACGTACGCTTATCCATCCGAACGGACCGAATGAATGGTTAAATAAAAATTTGACCACACATTTTATTCCTGCCTGGTATAATGCGTTTAATGAAGGAAAATATGCTGGCGATATGGACATTTCTGTCATTACGACACCAGATTCCCGTTGGAACAATTACTATTTGGCCGGATTAGACTGGATGGTTAAGAATTTAGGTATCGACGGTGTTTATATTGACGATAGTGCTTTGGATCGAAAAACAATTCAACGTGCCCGCAGAATTCTTGATTCGGACGGGAAAGAGCGACTGATTGATATTCACTCTTGGAATCATATGAATAAATGGGCTGGCTTTGCCAACTCTCTCCATCTATACACAGAATTACTTCCTTACGTAGATCGGACTTGGATTGGTGAAGGTTTCCCGGCAAACAATACGGCAGATTTCTGGCTGGTAGAAATGTCGGGTATTCCTTTTGGCTTGCTTAGTGAGACATTAGATGCACGGAATCAGTTCAGAGGATTAGTCTATGGCATGTTACCTCGTTTACCATGGAGTGGAAATCCGGTTCCTCTTTGGAATCTATTTGATCAGTTTGACATGAAGAATGCTTCCATCCACGGATACTGGGATGAACAATGCCCTGTTAAAACAGACAATAAAGATTTACCAGCCACAGTATTTGTCAATGGAGACAAAGCGCTGGTCGTTATCGCTAATTGGACAGATCTACCTCAAACAGCCAAAATTCAGATTAACGAAAAGGCACTTGGATTCAAACCAACCAAGTTCACTTTACCAGAAGTCAGAAATCTTCAATGGGGAGGAAAGCTATCCAACCTGAACAATTGTGAAATCCTAGGTAGAAGTGGTATGATTGTCTGGTTAGAGAAGTAAGTTTAACCACAGTTGTTAATACAGTCACATACCTAAAAACATAGTTAAAATGAAGAAGTATTTATTGTCTTGCTTATTATGTTTCTTTACGCTTGTTCCTTTTTATGGGCAGCGAGTATTGTTTCCAACTCCTTCGTCTTATACACAAGATAAAGGGAATTGTAATATCGGCCGGTTGGCAAGTGTTTCAGGAACAGGAAATGAAGCCATTCAGTTAGCCGAAAGTCTGAAAGCCGAATTACAGCATCTTCCATTATCAGCAACGGAAGGAGGAACTATCCAATTCGTTTTGGATGAAAAGAATGGATTATCCGAAGAAGCCTACCTGCTGACGGTAACAGCAGAAAAGGTATTACTTGAAGCCTCAACGGTTTCCGGTTTGTTTCATGCTAAAGAAGCCCTTTTACAGATGCTCCGTTTCGGAAAAGGAAGCCTGCAATGTTGCCGGATTCAGAATCACCCGCGTTATGCCTGGCGTGGATTTATGCTAGATGAAAGCCGGCATTTCTTTGGAAAGGAGAAGGTGAAGCAATATCTGGATCTGATGGCATCGCTGCACCTGAACGTATTTCACTGGCACCTGACGGACGAACCCGGTTGGCGTATTGAAATCAAACGTTTCCCGAAACTGACACAAGAAGGCGCTATCGGAAACTGGCATGATCCCAAGGCTCCGGCGGCTTTTTATACACAGGAAGATATCAAAGAGATTGTAGCTTATGCAGCAGAACGTCAGATCATGGTTGCACCGGAATTTGATATGCCGGGTCATGCGACTGCTGTTTGCCGGGCTTATCCCGAAGTATCGGGTGGAGGAGAAGGTCGTTGGGCACACTTTACGTTCCATCCTTGTAAGGAAGAGACGTACACCTTTATCAGTCAGATCTTCGATGAACTCTTTACCTTGTTTCCTTCTCCTTACATCCATATAGGAGGAGATGAAGTTCATTACGGCAACCAAAGCTGGTTCACGGATCCGGAAATACAGCAATTCATCCAAGATAAACAGTTAGGCAACGAAACCGGTTTGGAACATTACTTTATCCGCCGTATTGCCGATATCGTTGCTTCAAAAGGGAAGACGATTATTGCCTGGGACGAAGCCATCGACGCGGGTGTTTCTCCCGATAAATTAATTGTCATGTGGTGGCGTCACGACCGTAAGCATCAATTGGTAAAGGCTTTGGAAAACGGTTATCGGGTAATCATGACGCCACGTCGGCCTTTCTATGGGGATTTCGTTCAATACGGAAGTCATAAAGTCGGACGTTTCTGGAACGGCTATAACCCGATAGAAGACGTTTACCGGTTTCCGTCGCAAGTATCCAACCTGATGCTTGGCTATGAAGATCAGATTATAGGTTTGCAATTCTCGTTGTGGACAGAACGCGTAGCGGATAACAAACGACTTGATTTCATGACCTTCCCCCGTTTGATTGCAACGGCCGAAGCCGGTTGGACCATCGAGAAGAAGAAAGATTATAGTTTGTTCATGCAAAAACTCCCTTATTTCCTGGAATTACTGGATACATACGGAATTTATTATTTCAATCCGTTTGCCCCGGATACAACTCCGGAACCATCTGCTCCTGAAAAGGAAGATGTTCTGCAAAACGGATAATATATTCGTATAGACCAGCTTTATCATTCTCGTAAAACACATAATATATTATTTAATTCACCATTGTGATGCAATCAATTCACCAATATGATTTAATTACATCACAATAGTGAATTAATTGATTCATATTGGTGAATTAATTAAATTGTAATAGAAAAAACACGAAAATCCACCGACTAAACAAGAGTTTCTCAATGTATTAGGGAAAAGCTGGGCAGTAACTTTTCTCTGTTATTCAATCCTTCTTCAGGCAAACCATTCATAAAAATCAGAAAATCAAAAAATAAATCGGGAATTTGATTTTTCCTTTCGGATACGTATCTTTGTGAAAATTGTTCTTAAGCGGGCATAAGACTTGGGGAAATATGGAATGGAGTTGCGAAGAAGACATCATCCGTGATCTGCAACACGGAGACAGAAAGGCTTATTCTTTTCTGTTCAAGAAATATTACCCCATGCTATGTGCCTATTGTTCACGTTTTGTCTCACTGGAAGATGCCGAAGAAATTGTGCAAGATACCCTGTTCTGGTTATGGAAGAGCCGGGAAGAGATTTGTATCAACAAGTCACTGGGGCAATACCTGTTACGAACAGTTTATCATAAAGCACTGAATCAGATTGAACACCAAAAGGTTCAGACAAATGCTGAAACTATTTTCTACGAACAAATGCAATACCTGCTGCATGATACCGATTATTATCAGCTGGAAGAACTGCAGAAAGTGATGAAACAGGCCATAGAAGCGTTGCCTCCCAGTTACCGGGAGGCATTCGTCATGCACCGCTTCCAACAGATGAGCTATAAGGAAATTGCCGATCAGCTGCATGTTTCCACCAAAACAGTAGACTATCGTATTCAACAAGCCCTAAAACAATTACGGACAGACCTGAAGGATTATCTTCCATTGCTCATTTTATTGTCTTTGAATTAAGCCATTTTTGTACTTTTTCCACCATAGGTAATTCATACAAAAAGAGCCAATCGCTATTCTGAGACTTGGCCGATAAATGATTATGATGGTTCATGTCTTCTATATAACCGGAAGGTTGCTCCATAAATCGTGTCTTGGAATAAACCTCTTCCAGACGAGTTCGCATAGACGAAAAAGAGGAACAAACTTCCGCCAGTTTCATCTGGGCCTCTTCGCGCTGCTGTTCATGAGTTGCCAAATCATAATCCCGCAAAGCCAAGATCAGGCGAACCGGATAATTCTGTAAATAATTATTCTGCTCATAAACTTCTAATGTATAGCGGTTCCTGCGAGCCATCTTTCGGGCATCCGTCAATTGTTTCCGGATCTTTTCAAAACGAAGAGATTCCTTTTCTGCCTGGATAATCTTTTCTTTATACTTTCCCGCCCACTCACCCGGTTTCTCTTGGTCCGGTAAATCGATGAGAGTAAAAGTTGTTGTTCCCCAAGCCGGATTTCTGCGTCCGCTTTCTACTAACGCCCCATCAAAAAAGAAGAAAGCCTCTTCCAGTTCCTTCAAGAAGTCCATCCTGTTTTCACCTGCCTTAAAGCCAAACTCCCGTTGACCGTGCGCTTCCATAAATTCATCAATAGTCCTTCCTGTAGGATTCCAGCCAAATTCTCCTTGTGCGATGTATCCTCGCCAGACTGTTTCCAAATGCGGAGAGCCATCGTCCCAAGCTGTTGCCAGGATTCCAGCCAAATGATTCTCAACTACCAACCGACTAAATCCTTGAATAAATCCGGCTTTCGTATTATTACGAGGTAAAAACGGAGAATCTCCCGAAGAAGCCGCAGTAGCAGCCATTACTTGCAAGCCTTTTTCCTTATACCAGTTCAGCAACTTCATATGTGCCGGCTTCGTCGCGTCTCCATAGTTCCAACGCATATAGATACAATCTTTCGGGAACAACTCAATCGCTTGATCCAACTTTTCGGTATTCCAGGCCTTATCCAGTTCTTCACCCGACATATTACTTAAAATCGTTGTCCAAAGGCCTGCATATTTCAATGGCATATCATCCCAGAATATTGGAACACGCCCTTTCTCCTTCGCATAATTACATACATTCTGCAACCAATACATTTGCAACTCAAAAGCCGTTTTCCCGGTATCCTTACAACGTTTGTCTATCCCGATTGCAGTAATCTCATCCCCGCCGATATGCAAATACTTACCATAAGGCATCGCTTCCAAAGCATCTGCATATAAATCATACAGCAAATCGTAGGTTTCCGGATTGGAAGGACACAGTTCCCAATCGCTTTTCGGATTTTCTCTCAATTCCCAATGATGTTTCAGGATAAAACTGGCATGTCCTAATCCTTGTACTAACGGAGATACATCGATATTCCTTTCTTTGGCATAACGACATAAAGCCTGCATCTCCTGTTTACTGATGGCATTGGGAGAAGCTATTTCCGGACGTCTCGTATATCGCAGCTTATCTTCCAGTTCCCAAATAACCGCATTGATCTTATATCGGGCCAGCTTGTCCATCATGGCATAATAATATTCCATACGGTCCAGATGATGTTTAGTATCCAAATGAACGGCCCGATAAGCAATCGAAGGAAAGTCTGTTATCTTCATCGCCGGAATAGGACAGTTATAATCACGGCTGTCTTCCAAGACTTGCTCCAGCGTCTGACAGCCATAAAACAATCCGGCCTCACTCCGAGCAGCAATAACAACTCCTTTTTCATTTACCGACAAGACATAACCTTCTTCCGATTCCGGGACATCCTTATCCGTAATCGTCAGATAAACTCCTTTTCCCTGCATCTCTGCCTGGGGCAAAGCGTTCAAGATAGGGCCTAAAACCGGCATTTCCCCGGACGACTGATTAACAATAAACTGTAAATCTGTACCGGAAATTCCTTTCCCTCTCAATTCCTCTATATACTGAGGTTTAGGAAGAATCTGAAAAACAGAACTGATGGCCTGAATCTGTGTTATTCCAATACTGACGAGCATCAGAATACTTAGAAAAAACTCTTTATGTCTCATTTCTCTGGATCAAATTGAATACTGAAATCTTGAATAGATGAAACCAATGGGAAACTGCCCAACTTCTTCGGCAAACCTATTTCCTCGGGAGTAGGAGGCAAGAAGTTTCCTTCCGTTCCCTTCATAGACATTCCCTTCTGACTCAAGGAAACAATTCCGTATAAAGGCTTATCAAAAGTAACCGAATACTTCAGCAACGAATATTTCTGATTAATCTCTTCCGGATAACGTTTCTCGGTTTGAGTTTCATCTCCCACCCAAACATAAGAGGCACTATTGATCTGAACATAAGTAATTCCGTTGATCTCATCTACATAATTACTATGATTATGCCCGCTAAATGCGGCAACAACTTTCTTAAAACCAGCTCTTTTATTTTCAGCTTCCAAGACATCTCTTACATCATATCCATTCCCCATCGCCCGGTCAATGCTCTGATGAGAAAAAAGAATACACCGTTTGTTGGTCGCAGCCAAATCCTTCTTCAACCATTCCATTTGTTCCGGATCCATAAATTCCCTCATTTTCATATCCACATAATAATTCGCTTTATTATAAGGGATATATTTTTCTCCGTCAAACAAGTTATTCCCATCCAGTACAATGAAATGGAAATCTCCTTTATCAAAGGAATAATATCGTCCCGGCATATTAAATCCAGCAACAAATTCTTCCTTCGAATATTTATCCAAATCATGATTTCCTAACACATGAAACGTCTCTCCTTTAAATCCATTCCAAACTTCTCTTAAAGGCATACTGACACTATCCAAACGAATAAAGTCGCCTAACTGAATCAAAAAGTCTACATCTTCCTTATTGGCTGCCTCTACTACCGCTTGCATACGTTCCTTTCCATCAGGCAAATCAGGAGCATGCAAATCCGAAACAATAGCAAAACGGATCTCTTCCTCTTCTTTCTGCGTAGAACAAGACAACAGACATAGACAAACGACACACCATAATAAATATCTTCCTGCTAATTTCATTTGTTTTTCATTTTATATTCAACAATAATCAAGATTTAAGTTGCACAAAAATACGAATTTACCTGAAACTTATTGGAACGCTATCAAAAAATTCCTACTTTCGCTTTATAATGATTCACGTAACTATTAAATTCATATTTTATCATGACAAAACAAATGTATCTTTTCCTATGGGTGTTAATTTGTTTAATGCCTTTTTCTGTTACTCGGGCAGAAGCCAATAAAAAGCCGTTTGTGATTCCTGAATTGAAAGAATGGAAAGGGGCAAACGGTGATTTCATCCCTGGGAATACGACTCGTATCACTTATTTGGAAAAAGAGAATGGAAGCCGTCAGGTAGCTGAACAACTGGCTGCCGATTATCAGACTTTATTTGGGAAACAGATTCCGGTTGTTGCCGGTAAAGGAAAAGCCGGAGACTTTGTCTTACAGCTTAAGGCCGACAAGAAACTGGGAGATGAAGGATATGCCATTCAGATTAAAGACCGGGTGATATTGACTGCACCTACTACCAAAGGTCTTTTCTGGGCAACTCGTACCTTACTTCAGCTGGCAGAACAAGACGAACAGCAGGCATTGCCTAAAGGAGAGATCCGAGATTTCCCGGATTATGCAATTCGAGGTTTTATGTTGGACTGCGGACGAAAGTTTATCCCAATGTCTTTCCTGCGGGATTATGTCAAGATCATGTCGTATTATAAAATGAATACGTTCCAGATCCATTTGAATGATAATGCCTTCAAGCAGTTCTTCGAACACGACTGGATGAAAACCTATGCGGCATTCCGCCTGGAATCAGAGACTTTCCCCGGTTTAGCTGCTCCCGACGGACACTATACCAAGAAAGAATTTATCGAACTGCAGTTACTAGCCGACAGCCTAGGTGTAGAAATTATTCCGGAAATAGATGTTCCGGCTCACTCATTGGCACTTACTCAGTATTGTCCAGAAATAGGAAGTCAGGAATATGGTATGGACCATTTGGATTTATTCAACCCAAAGACATACGAATTTGTGGATGCCCTGTTTAAGGAATATCTGGAAGGAGAAAATCCGGTGTTCCGAGGACCACGTGTACATATCGGTACAGATGAATATTCCAATAAGAAGAAAGACGTCGTAGAGAAGTTCCGTGCCTTTACCGATCATTATATCCGTTATGTAGAAAGTTTCGGAAAACAAGCCTGCGTCTGGGGCGCTTTGACACATGCCAAAGGCGATACGCCTGTCAAATCAGAAAATGTTCTGATGTCTGCCTGGTATAACGGATATGCAGATCCGGCCGAGATGATGAAACAAGGTTATCAATTGATCAGTATTCCTGACGGTTTATTATACATTGTTCCGGCAGCCGGTTATTATTATGATTATCTGAATACAGAAAGATTATATAAAGAATGGACTCCGGTTCAAATAGGAAAGGCGGTCTTTGAAGAGCATCATCCACAAATATCCGGTGGTATGTTTGCCGTATGGAACGACCACTACGGAAACGGAATATCTACCAAAGATATTCATGACCGCGCTTATCCGGCGATGCAAACATTGGCTGTCAAGATGTGGACTGGTAAAAGTACAGCTCTGCCTTATCAGGAATTTAACGTAGATCGCTTACTTCTCAGTGAAGCTCCAGGCGTCAACGTGGCCGGTCGGGTAGGAAAGGAACCTGCTTGTGTGATGGAATTACCTCAAATCGAATCCGGACAAACGACCGAATTAAAAGAAATCGGTTATCCTTATTCTGTCTCTTTCGAAATTGAAGGAGCGAAAGAAGAACCGGGAACCGTCTTGTTCCGTTCAGCCGATGCCGTAGTTTATCTGGCTGATCCGATTACCGGACGTTTAGGATTTGCACGCGATGGTTATCTGAATACCTTCAATTATTATCTTCCGGTAGGACAAAAAGTAAAGCTAACTATTTCGGGAGACAATAAACATACAGCATTATATGTCAACGACCAACTGAAAGACGATCTGACGATCCAGAAACGTTGGTTCAATGAAGGTAAAGACAAGATGAATTACGTCCGTACCTTGGTTTTTCCTCTGCAGAAAGTCGGACAATTCAACAGCCAGATCCGCCAATTGAAGGTGTATAATTATTGGGTGAATGAATAAAACTCCATAATTATTTTTCATGAAGAAAAGGACGAAGGTGAAAATATTTTTCATTTTCGTCCTTTTTTCTGCAACCAAACTATTTTGAGTTGCGTCTTATAGATAAACAAATAAAATAAACAGATATGAAAACAAAAGGTATGGTTACATGGATTGCTCTGATAGCAATGACAATGGGAGGTTTCGTAACTCCGCTACACGCAGAAAACATCGAAGGAAATGAAAATCTGATAACAAAGGATATCCAAATTGACGATTATACGGCAATTCAGATAGGTAATATCAATCAGTCGGGAAATTCTTTCAAATCGTTGTTTTCATTCATCACTTCCGGCGGAAACTCATCCTGTTTCCCTCAAGTATATTATCAGCAAGGGAATAAAACAACCCTGAAAGTAACAACCGATGAAAACATCTTACCCGTATTGACTTTTCAGGTAGAGAATAATGAACTCAAAATACGGACAAAAGAAGGAACATCTATTTCTCCCAGCAAGCTATTGATAGAGACTTCGTCTAAAGACCTGAATGAATTATCAGTAAGTGGAGGTGCAGATTTCTTTCTGAAATCAGCTTTGGAAACGGAATCAATTGAAGTCAATGTATCCGGTGGAGCGGATGTAAAAATGGAAGAATCCGTACGTGCCTCAAAAGCAAGCTTTAATATCAGTGGTGGTGCAGATCTGGATGCCACACAACTGGCATGCGAAAAAGTATCTGTAAGCATTTCTGGTGGAGCAGACGCTACTTTGGCAGGCACCACCCGTCAGGCTGATCTGTCGGCTTCATCTGGATCAGATTTGAATGCAAAGAATCTGAAGGCTGAAGATGTGTCTTGCGATGCCTCATCTGGTGCAGATATCACCGTATATGCCACTAGAACCTTACAAGCTGATGCTTCTTCCGGAGCAGACATCAGTTACAAAGGTGATCCCAAAACAGATATATCTGCTTCAAGTGGTGGTGATGTGAATCATATCAACTAAATTTTTCCTACATTTGTACATGTTTGTGTAAATAGAGTTGATGTACAACTGTAAATGGAGGAAAAATGAAAACAAAAGGATTCTTATTGCTGGCATTCTTATTCGGTCTGTTTTTGAATGCTAAAGCAGCCGACAATGTAAACGGCAACGGTACATTGAGTACCAAGACCATTAAGATTGATGATTTCAACGAAGTGCGGATTGACGGTATCATGGACTTTAGTTATGTTCAGTCGGATGATCCCGGTAGTTTGGAAGTAACATTAGATGAAAACCTTCATCAATATCTGAATGTAGATATTCATGACCGTATATTGACCTTAAGCTTTGATAAGAAAGTAAAGGTTGGCAAACTGACCAAGTTTGTGGTAAAAACCAACTCGAAATGGCTGAAAAAGGTCAAAGCTGCAGGCAACGCCAATTTCATGGTAAATAGTAAGCTGTCTGGCGATGAACTGGAAGTAAAAGCCAATGAGAATTGTTTGGTTCAGTTTAAACAGCCAATTGAAGTAGGTGTCTTGAATTTAGACGTTTCGGGCAGTGCCAATATGGTCGTTGAAAATATGAAGGTCGACAAACTGAACTGTAATATGGGCGGTTCGGGTTCCATCCGTCTGAAAGCCGGATCTGCCAATCAGGGAAATTATACGGTATTAAGCAGTGGTGACATTCATGCTTATGGTGTTGCAATCCCGGATGTAAAATGTAAAATGGCAGGCAGTGGTTTGGCAGAAATCCATCCGACAGGTAATCTGAATGCGACCTTGGTCGGTAAAGGAAACATCCGTTATAAAGGTCCGACCGCTGTACAACAGCGTATCATCGGAAAAGGAACAATAGAAGAAGTGAAATAAAATACCTATAATCCGTGCGGAATGGAACCGTCCAAGTAGTTTTCCGGTTCCAATCCGCGCGGATTTGCATTGAAAAAGTACTTGGACGGTGAAAATCCGCAAAGAATCGGACTGAAAAAGTACTTGGACAGTCAGAATCCTGACAGAATGATACTAGAAAAGCCTTTTCTAATGAAAATCTTTGCGGATTCCTCTTAAAAAAGCACTTGGATGGCAAAAATCTTGGAAGAATGCAACTTTCCAAGAAATAAGAGAAAGATATTTCCGGCAGAGTAGAACGGTTCAACCCAGCAGGCGGTCGGTTTCGCAGCGGTCGGTTTCCAACTGCGCCTTCAAATCGGCCAGCGAAGGGAATTTACGGTTTGCCCGAAGCTGGTAAACGAACGAGACTTCCATTTCCGCGCCATACAAATCTCCCGAAAAATCCAATAAATACACTTCTATGGACTGACTATTCCCATCATCCAGTGTCGGTCTGTTTCCTATAGAAAGCATACCTTTATAACGTTTACCGGAAAGAACAGCCCAGACTGCATATACACCATTTCCGGGTAGGATCTTACGAGAATCTTCTACCGAAAGATTGGCTGTCGGGAAACCGATTGTACGTCCTACCTGGTGTCCTTTTACAATCTTTCCCTTCAGAGAATAAGGATATGATAACAGAACTGCCGCCTGTTTCACCTCGCCCTCGGCTAAGAGCCGACGAATTTCAGAAGAACTTACTTTCGTCTGTCCGTTATCGTAGGGCAAAGCCTGGATTACTTCCATTCCCAAAGCCTTCCCATATACGACATACTGATCAAATCCTTCAGCCCGATCATGCCCGAAACGATGATCATAACCTATCAGTAAAGCCTTTACCCGAAAAGCTTCGGCCAGTATTTTAGTAATAAATTCGGCTGCTGAAAAACGGGATAACTCCAACGTAAAATCGAGAACCAGACAATAATCCACCCCTGTCGTAGCCAATTGAGCCAATTTTTCCTCCCAAGTATTCAACAGCTTTGGTTGATAATCGGCATGCAAGACAGCCCGGGGATGCGTCCGAAACGTAATCACGGCCGAAGGCAAGCCTCTCTCATCCGCCACTTTCTTCAACTGGTCTATCAGGAAACGATGCCCCAAATGTACACCATCGAAAAAGCCGATCGTTGCAGCCAATGCCTGCGGACATTCCTTTTGTCCGTTTCTATCTATTACTATCATTCCGCTGTTTTCTCCCTATTTTTACGCGCCTCTTCACGGGCTTTCAGTTCTGCCTTGCGAGCTTTTTCCCGTTCTTTCAGCTTTTGCTTATAAGCACGTTCTTTCTCTTTCCGTTCTTTTTCCTTCTGTTTCAGTCGTTCTTTATAAGCACGTTCTTTTTCCTTACGCAATTCTTCGCGAGCTTTCAGCTTCGCTTTCCGATCAGCTTCGGCCTGTTTCAACTTCGCCTTACGATCAGCCTCCAATTGCCGCTCGCGTTCTTCCTTAGCCTTCAACAGTTTTGCCTCTTCGGCTTGTTGCTGAGCCTCTATTTCTGCCCGGATCTTCGCATTCAGTTCCAATTCTACCTGTTCAGCTTCCTGCTCAGCTTCGAATACCCGCCGTGCTTCTTCTTTCTGCATTTCCTCAGCTTCTGCCTGTAAACGGCGGATTTCTTCGATATCCTCCAATGTCAAGCCCTTGTCTTTTTCAGGTTTAGGAGCTGTAAATACAGGTTCTTCTCTCTCAGGCAACGGTTGTTCTTCCAGAACAGGTTGTAGGGTATCAGCCGGTTGTACAGTCAACGTATCCGGAGAAACAACAGGTATGACCGTATCTGTAGCCAACGTATCTGTTGGAGCTACCTGTGTTTCCGGTACAACCTCAGCTTCTTTAACCGCCGGAACTGTATCCGTCGGAACCTTTTCAGTCTCCGTTTCTTCCGCTTTCTGGGCTTCCTCAGCCTGAGCTTCCTTACGAGCAGCCCAACGGGCAGCTAACTCAGGAGCCTGATCGTGGAAATGTTCATCAAAGAAAGCAATATATTCATCCAGCGTTTTACCATGCATCAACGTTTCATAATTATCTTCCGAAATAGGCAAAATATCAATGGCTTTATCCAAGCTAGAAGCATATCCACCCTTGTCATATATCATCTCATAATAATGCCAAGCCTCATCGAAATTATAGAAACCACTCAACACGAAAATACTAGCAATACCAGATTCCTCAAACGACATATCCAGCTGCTTGACCATAAAGTTGGCAAAGTTGTAAGCTGCCACCGTAAAGAGCAATTGGTTACGATCTACCAACCCCGTCGGGTAAATCATAATCATCCGATAAGGAACATTTGGCTCAGCCTTAAACGTCCGGGCAGAATCAGCTGCCGACAATGAGCCATCTTCTCCTGTACCAAAGCGCAGATTCCATGTCATACCCGTAACACCGCCCTGAACCATCTGACGGCCACGTAAAACACCTTTCAACATCTCACCGGCAAGTTCCGAAACATCCTCTGAAGGATATTTATCCAATAAAGCTTTCAATGCCTGCTTAAAGCCTTCGGCATCGCCAGCCTGTACATAAGTCAATGCATCCAGGAACATAAATTTCGGCAACAGTTTTGCCAATGGATACTTCTCGCTGACCATCCGGAAATTCCGTCGTACAGTAGAAGTATCTTCTGCCAGATAACGTTCGTATGTCTGTTCATAAATAGAATCCTGCACCACATCCATCATCCGGATATTGTATTCATAATTCGGATCGGAAATAGCCACGGCATAATCACTTTCAGGGAACTTGGCCATCATCTTCTGTTTATACTCTTCCGCCAGTCCGACATCCTTCAGACGCAAAGCCATTAAATAAATCTGATAATAACTTTCCATCAGATGTGAATTATCTGGGAAGCGTTTCTCCAAATTCTGGAAAGCTTCTATTGAAAGCGACAGATCTTCCAGTTTATCCTTATAGATCATAGCCATGTTATACAAACCGTCTTCAATGATTACGTTCGAAGCATCTACATCTTCGGGCGTCATCGGAAGCTGCTGTAAATAATATTCCCGTGACTTCGGATCATCAGAACCTACGACAGAAGAAGTATCGCCTTCACCACCGGCAGCCAGATCCTGTGATTGTTCGCCCTCCATTCCTTCTTGGGCGGTTTCCTCGTCCATGTCATTCGGATCATTAAATGTCGTGAGTGTTTTCTTCCGTCTTCGCCAATCATCTTCCAGCGGACGACGTCCCCATTTTCTTTGGAACTGAGTTTTACCTTGCGCTACGGCCTGCGGATTATAGAAATAGAACGAAGTACTACCCGACGCCGTAGGAAGTGTAATTGTATTAGCTTCCGTTCCAGGACGATTGATTCCTGTTCCTTTAGCACTCTGTTCTGCCAGAAAAGCCTCCTTTTCGGCTTCTTCCTGAGCTTTCTTTTCCTCTTCAATAACTTGTTCGATGATCTTATCGATAACAGCCAAACGTTCTTTTTCCGGCATCTTGGCCAACGTCTGTAAACTATCTTGTAAATGGACTGCTTCTACATGAACAACCAACTCATCCAATACAGCCGACAACTTAGAGATACGTTCATAATCTTTGTATTCCTTTTGAATACCGGCTAAAGCACCACTGAAGTTTGGTTGTGCCTTTACATAATCACGCTTCTCGAAATACAAATCGCCCAATCGAATCTGGCAAAGAGCCTTATCCAGTCCATTCTGTGTACTTTTCTCAACCCCCAACTCATAATTCTTAATGGCATTTACCGTATCTTCCCGGCTCATATATACATTTCCCAGGGCATAATACACCTGATCCAGCATATCTTTATTCTTCTGGTTCTTGGCCATCCGTTCCAAACGTTTTACCACCTTCTGGTAATCACTGCCCGAAAAGACTTCCGTCTGACGGATACGAGCGGCAAATTCCAATTCATACGGAGGATTCGAACGTATCACTTCGGCAAAGGTCTTGTATGCCATACCATCCATCTCGAGGGAAGCATACATTTGTCCAAGCAGATACCGCATCCGACTCTTTTGTAACCGGTTCTTTTCCGCCTTGATCGCCGTCTTCATATAAGGAATTGCATCTTCGAACTGCTGATTCTTGATCAAATAATCCGCATAAACAGCCGCATATTGATTCAGGCATTTCTTCGGAATACCGTTTGTATTCAGTTTCCCCAAAATATCTTCCGCTTCATAATTCCAGCCCATCTCTGCATAACAACGAGCTTGCCAGAGTTTGGCAGAAGCGACCAGTTCTTCATCTTCCTTGTAATGACGGGTAATATAAGAGAAAGTTGCGGAGGCTTGAAGAAAGTCGGCATTGTAAAACTGAGCTTCCCCCATCAGCATCCAGCATTTCTTCAGGAATGGATTATATTCTTCCTGATTCTGCCACTTGACTTGTTTCGGGTCATTCCTCCAGCCCGCTTTCTTCTTAGGTTTTGTCTTTATCGAATGTAATTTGATAGCCTTATTACTTTTCTCAATAGCCCGGTCGAAGGGACCACCGGTTTCTGCTTTTTCCTTTGGTTGTGCACTGATCGGATACATCAGAATCATATCTGAATAATTCTCCTTATATCCTTTCTGCATCGACAACAAGGCTTCATCAAACGAAGTTTTCCCGTTATAATAGATATTAAAGCGAGAATTCAACGCATGATAAAAACGATTGAACCGGGTATTTTTCTTCGTACTGCACGACCAAAGAAACGATACCGCAAATAAAGCGACTATGTAATAAAAACCTTTCTTCAAAATAACAAAGACTAACGACTTCTCATGAAGTAAATGCGTATATATTAACGTATCAGAAGCGCTTTTATTGCCTTTACTGCCAAAAAGAGCAGTACCAGTACCAGGATAATAAAAGCTCCTGAAGGAATATTCAAGTAATAGGATAAGAACAGACCGACAACAGACCCGACAAAACCAATCAGAACACTGCCCCACATAATCTTTCGGAAATCGGAAGTCAACAGGTTGACCGTAATTTGAGGCAACGTCAGTAAACTCATCAACAACATAATCCCCACCATACGGATCGCCAACACAATGGTTATGGCAATCAGGCACATCATCAGATATTCTATCAAACGTACAGGTAATTGTTGTGTCTTGGCAAAAGCCGGATCAAAAGCCACATAAATGATCTCTCGGGTAAAAATACCAAACAACAGCAAGACGACAACCGACAAAACAGCACTCGCAATGATATCTGCCGGAGCTATCGTCAGGATATTTCCAAAGAGATAAGCCGAGAGGTTAGGAGCATAACCAGGTGTCAGAAAGATAAAGATCACACCCAAAGCCATACCTAACGACCAGACGCCCGCTATGGCAGAATCTTCCCGTATCTGTTGGGTTTTGCTGGCCCATTCTACCCCAAAAGCAGCCAGAATAGCAAACAGCATGGCCGAAACAATCGGATTCATTCCGGTATAAAATCCCAATCCTAAACCTCCAAATGAAGCGTGGGTGATTCCTCCGCTAATGAATACCAAACGCCGGGAAACAATATATGTTCCCACAATTCCACAGGCTATGGCTGTAAATAAACTACCTAACAGGGCATATTGAAAAAAAGCATATTGAAACAATTCCATCTTTCTTTCCTCTCCTTAATGAATTCGCCGTTCACCGACAATCAGAAAAGCCTCGTCTTTCAGCTCATCCGGCAAACAAATACCACGCAATTGCAAACTGCGCAGCCATCCGGCAACTTCAACTTCCCGCAAGGTAAAAAGAACTTCCCGAAACTCATCTACTGCCGACTCATCATATGCGTCCGATTCTACACCTTTGAAGCGGTCGAGTTCCTCATCATTATAATACTCAATAGACTTACTGACTGCTGCCAATAAACTATCCCGCTCACAAACTTCATGCTGACCACAACATTCTTCCGGAATCTCTTGAGGTTCCGGTATTTCAGTAATTTCGCCGCGTTCCAGCATTTTCTGCAATTTCTTATTGCGGAAATAACCCAAAATGGCAGCAACAATACCTAAAACAACCAGACTTAATAGGATATACCACATGACTTATGTATGTTTTATTCTGTCTTTTCTTCTATCAGGAAACCCGCTTCTGTCAAATGTTCCCAATAATGCGGATAACTCTTGCTAACGACTTCAGGATGCATAATCTCGATTCCTGCCGGACGAACCAAAGCCAACGGAGCAAAGGCCATAGCCATCCGATGGTCTTCATACGTTGCTATCTGTGGATTCTCTTCAGCTTCGCACCGCTCTCCATCCCATTCCAGAATACTGTTACAACTATCTTTCAACACATAGCCTAACTTATGTAATTCCTGTTTCAAGGCTTCGATCCGGTCGGTTTCCTTAATCTTCAAACTTTGTAATCCGGAAAAGCGGAAAGGAATATTCATCCCAACACAGGTTACAACAAAGGTCTGTGCCAGATCCGGCTCATTCACGAAATCATATACTAACTTCCGTGTTACATTCCCGGTCTTTTTCAATACAACTCCGTCGGAAGTAAATGAGGTACCCACACCCAATTGGGCAAACAATTTAGCTCCTGCAGCATCACCCTGTAAACTTTGTTTGAACAAACCTTTGAGTTGAATCTCGGCCTGACGCGACAAAGCCATCATTTCATACCAATAAGAGGCTGCACTCCAGTCTGATTCTACCGTAAAAGGTATAGGCTGATATTCTTGAGGTGCTACCCTGATGGTCGATCCTTTCCATTCCGACTGGACACCAAACTGCTTCATCAATTGAAGGGTTAATTGAATGTAAGGCTTTGAAATGATATTTCCTTCCAAATGAAGGACTAACCCTTTCTCCATCAAAGGAGCTACCATCAATAATGCAGAGATATACTGCGAACTTACACCACCAGACAAAGAGATTTCCCCACCTTGCAGCGCACTGCCCCAAATACGTAACGGAGGAAAACCTTCCTTCTCCATGTATTCAATACGAGCCCCAACCGCATTAAGGGCATCTACCAATATTTTAATCGGTCGGTTTTTCATTCGTTCTGTCCCGGTGATAGTCCATTCGCCTACAACCTTTGCCAAAAAGGCCGTCAGGAAACGCATCGCTGTGCCGGCAGCCTGTATGTCAAAATCCCGGTCATTCGAATTTAAAGCCTTTACCAGCACTGCCGTATCATCACAGTCTGAAAGATTTTGAATAGGATAGGGGCTATAACTAAGTGCATTCAATATCAACGCCCGGTTACAGATACTTTTGGAAGAAGGCAGTTGAACAACTGCCTTCATTTCTGTTTCCGGAGATTTTATTCTATAGTTCATACTTACCTGTTATTTGGCTACAAAAATAAGGATTTCCACACGCATAAAAAAACGGAAGGCAATCTGTTTTCACAAACTTAACGTCCAATTGATACAGGGACTTCACCAGTCCAACAAGCCGGTTGCTTGATCTTGAACAAATGTAATATGACAGCAGCTGTATTAACTGTATTATTCGGTTCCTCCATCTTCTTTCCCCGAGGAATACCCGGCCCGACAATTCCCCATGGAACAATCATTTCATCCGTACTAACGCCACCATGTCCGTATTCAATGCCTCCATGATCTGTCAGGAACATAAAGTGTGTATCTTCATACAGTCCTTCTTCTTTCATCTGATCCAAGAGTTTTCCGATTTCTACATCGGCTTCCTCGATCGACTGAATATACTCAGGCGACATCCATTTATGTTTATGCCCGGCATGATCTGTATGAACTGAGTATAAGAATACTACCGTCGGAGATTTCCGATTAGCCTTCATGAATGCCAGTGCCTTTTCATAATTCGGCACATACGCATCGTTTTCCAAGTAACTTACTTCATCCAAGTATTTCTTATTATAAGGATAAAACAAATTAATCCAATTATAATAGAAAGCTGTTTTGACATCCGGCAGGTTCTCTTTCAGGACTTTAAAGAGAGAAGGATAATATCCTGACCTGTCTTTTTCGACTGCGGGCAATTTGAATTTCGTGATTTCCCAACTATTATCAACAACTCCATGCTGTTCAGGTCCGCTTCCTGTTAAATGACTTGTCCAATTAGGCAAAGTGACTGATGGCATCACCACACGTGTCTGTAATGACAATACGCCTTCTGCCAACAAGGCATCGAGGCGAGGTGTATGGGCTTTCAAAAAGCCTTCCACACAAATTCCATCCAGTGAAATCATCAAAACCCGTTTCGCCCTTTTGGCTTCTACCATTGATGTCACAGCCTTTGCAGAATGGGATAAAGAAGCTGTGCCCAAGACCAATGAACCCATCAATCCTTTCTTAAAGAAGTCTCTTCTTGATTTTTCCATGATATAATCTTACGTTTTAGAGTTAGTAAGTCTCCATTTGTTTACCAAGTAAAAGTAACCATTATATCTTTATCAAACAAGTGATGTGTCTGTAAATACCCCCAATAAGACTTCAATAAAACCATTAAAAGCCGTTTCATTGGCTTGGGTTTTATACCTTTGTATCCAAACATTCAACATTATTCAACATGTATCATTACTTATTCTTAATCTTCCTTTTAGGATGGCTGAGCCTTCCTGAGAGGATTCTGGCTCAAACAAAGCAGAAACCTTTGAAAGTAGTACTTATACAAGCCCAACTTGCCTGGGGAAATGTTGACGCTAATTTAGATGCCTTCGGCAAACGTATCGAACAATGTCCGGACTGCGACCTGATTGTCTTTCCTGAACTTTTCACCTCCGGTTGTGAAATGAAAAAGAGAGATGCGCAAGAAAAGGCTGATACCAAAGACATCGTTTCACAACAATACCTGAATATCATCGAGAAAATGCAACAATGGGCCAGACAGACAAATGCTTTGATCGTAGGTTCGACTATCTATAAAGAAGACAATCTTTATTTCAACCGCTTGCTGGCTGTTTATCCGGACGGTACATACCAAATCTACGACAAGCACAACTGCTTTAAGAAAGGAAGTTTTTCTCCAGGAAAGGAACGGCTTATATTTTCATGGAAAGGATTCCGTTTCTCTCCTTATATCTGTTATGATCTGAGATTTCCCGAGTGGAGTAAAAACCAGAACGAATACGACATCGCCATCTATATTGCCAACTGGCCCGAATCTCGTCACAACGATTGGGTCAACCTGTTAGAAGAGCGTGCAACCGAGAATCAAGTGCATATCATTGCCGTGAATTGTGTCGGAACAGATCCGGCAGGTATTACCTATCGGGGCGGTAGTTGTTTATTGAATCCAGACGGAGATGTGATCGTTCGGTGTCAAGATTACAAAGAAGAGATTCAAACCGGTCAAATTGTAGAAAAATGAACGTATATAAAATAAAAAAAGGTGCATTCCGACGCCTAAAGGAATGACACCTCTTTTAGCTCTGCAATGAAACAATCTCACGACTCCTTCCTAACAAAGACTTGTTAACCTTAGATCTAAAATACTATGAAAAAAACTCGATACAAAGATAATGTATTTACTACATCATACCTCGTTCGAATGTATCAAATTATTATAAAAACCAGAGGCAAAATTTATACTTTCTTTTAAAAAAGGCTAAAATCGTCTCAGATTTCGAATTTTTCGGGAATTGAATCCATAATTTCGAACAATTCTTTAACCGTTTCAGCTCTCAGCATAGCTACACGCGTCTGCTTAAAATCGGGTATTCCCTTAAATAAAGTAGTCGCTGCCAGATGCCGGCGAATATGTAAAATTCCCCGACGTTCGTCCAATCGGTTTACACTGTCCGTAACTTGTTCTTTCAGGATATCTAAATACCAGTGAAAAGACTCTTTAGGCAATAATTCGCCTGTTGTGAGATAATGTTTGACTTCACGGAAGATCCATGGACGACCAATACTGCCTCTGCCGATCATGACTCCATCTACTCCATACGAATCAAAACGTTCCTTACAGATTTCAGCACTGGTTACATCGCCATTTCCTATAATCGGGATAGAGATTCTCGGATTTTGTTTAACCGCTCCAATTAATGTCCAATCGGCTTCTCCGGTGTACATTTGGGCACGTGTACGACCATGTATGGACAAAGCTGCAATACCACAATCCTGCAACTGCTCGGCCAATTCCACAATAATCTTATGATCGGCATCCCAACCCAAACGAGTCTTCACCGTAACCGGTATATTTACAGCTTTTACTACTTCCCGTGTGATTTCCAACATCAAGGGAATATTCTGTAACATACCAGCTCCGGCACCTTTTCCGGCAACACGTTTGACCGGGCAACCGAAATTGATATCCAATATATCAGGATGCGCAGCTTCGCAAATACGAGCCGCTTCTACCATCGAAGCAACATCTCGGCCATAAATCTGGATAGCAACCGGACGTTCCTCGTCTGATACAATCAGTTTTTGCTGCGTTTTGCTGACACTACGGATCAAAGCGTCACTCGAAACAAACTCCGTATAAACCATATCTGCCCCAAAACGCTTGCACATCAAGCGGAACGCAATATCCGTTACATCTTCCATCGGCGCCAACAACACCGGCCGTTCTCCCAAATCTATATTTCCGATCTTCATATATTTACCTTACACATCGTTATTCTGTGCAAAGGTACGGAATTTATTTGTGGCCTAAAAAAGATCGCCCCTCGCTTCAACGCAATAAGATTGCCAACGTCGGGTTAAGCGAAGCTTTCTGGATCGACAAGCGGAATTCATCCACCAGCTGTTCGCAATCCTCGATGCTCATACCTTGTTCCGGTTGATTCCAATGCCACATATTTACACGTTTCTTTTTATTTTCTTTCTGTTCCATAACCAAATTCTCCTTTTAATTTATTTGTATCCTTCTTGAATGCTTTCTTCGTTGTTTTACCCATAAGACACCTTATTTCGAAAAACCCCTATTCATCCTTCAGATTTTTTTCTTACCTATTAAGAAACAGAAAAAATGATGTTTATGTTTACAGAAAGAACCGCTGTTTTCCTTTTCTTTATAACTTTGCCGTATTATGTTAGGAACTATAGTCAATACCGTTTGTATCATGATAGGCAGCACGGTAGGCAGTGTAGCCAAGCGTGCCATCAAGCCTCAATATCAAAGTGCATTGTATCATGCCATGGGACTGGCAGCCTTAGTTTTGGGAATCAATGCCGTTACTTCACATTTGCCGGAAAGTAATTATCCGGTTCTGTTTATCGTCAGTCTGGCACTGGGAACGTTAATCGGCACATTATTAGATATAGCCGGCAAGTTCAATCGTATCGTACAGCATTTCTCTAAATCCAAGCTGGCAGAAGGACTCTCAACGGGTATTTTATTATATTGTATTGGAACCTTGTCGATGGTCGGACCTATCATGAGTGCTCTCTACGGCGATAATACATATTTGTTTACCAATGCGACCCTCGATTTGGTAACTTCTACCGTCCTGGCCAGTACCTACGGATTCGGAATGATTCTGGCAGCACCTGTCTTATTCCTGTCCCAAGGATCGATTTATCTGATTACTTCTTTGGCAGGAGATGTGATCTCGGATGAACTAATGAATGAGATTTCCATCGTGGGTGGAGTATTGATTGCCAGTTCTGGTCTGGCTATCCTCGAAATCAAAGACTGCAAAACGCTGAATATGCTTCCGTCATTGGTTGTTCCGGTATTTTTCTTTATTGCTAAATATATGATTGGTTTTTAGAAGTTTAGACCCAATAAGTAAATTCTTAATATATGTAAATAAAAAAGCCGGCGTATTTTTGTCAATTTACGCCGGCTTTTCAGCAAAATACGCCGGCTTTTGATGAAAAGATAAGGTATATAAAAACAAAACCAACGAGAACCCAAAACAATCTTCGTTGATTTCGTTTTCGATTCTCGTTGGTTTTACAAACGCCTGCTTACAACCTTCCTGATAAAAGCCGCAAGCCTAGGGTCTTTTTATCGGATATTTCCTACTTTCAGCAAATATTCAGCAATCTGAACAGCGTTTAAAGCGGCACCTTTACGAATCTGATCGCTTACTGTCCAGAACGACAAACCATTCGGATTTGTTAAGTCTTTGCGGATACGACCTACATACACTTCATCGTGATCAGCAATAAACAACGGCATCGGATATACTTTATTAGCCGGTTCATCCTGCAGAACAACACCTTCCATCGTAGCGAATGCCTGACGAACCTCTTCTAATGAAAGCGGACGTTCTGTTTCTACCCAAGTAGCTTCACTATGGGCACGCATAACCGGAACACGTACACAAGTAGCACTTACTTCGATATCCGAATGCATAATCTTACGTGTTTCGTTATACATCTTCATTTCTTCCTTAGTATAACCATTATCAGTGAAAACATCCACATGCGGAATCAAGTTGTAGGCCAACTGATATGCGAATTTTTCAACCGTTGGTTCTTCACCCTTCAATAACTGTTCGTATTGCTTCTTCAATTCAGCCATAGCTGTTGCACCCGCACCACTGGCAGCCTGATAAGTAGCAACATGAACACGTTTGATATGTGATAAGTTTTCGATAGCCTTCAAAGCAACCACCATCTGAATGGTTGTACAGTTCGGATTAGCAATGATTCCGCGCGGACGGTTCAAGGCATCTTCCGGATTCACTTCAGGAACCACCAGAGGAACATCGTTTTCCATACGGAAAGCGCTGGAATTGTCGATCATCACAGCACCATGTTTGGTGATAGTTTCAGCAAATTCGATTGAAGTACTGCCACCAGCTGAAACGAAAGCAACATCGATGTCCTTAAAATCGTCGTTGTGCTTCAGTTCCTTGACAGTATATTGTTTACCACGGAACGTATATTCACGTCCTGCACTACGAGACGAACCAAATAAAACCAGGTTGTCCATCGGAAAATTTCTCTGTTCAAGCACACGCAAGAATTCTTGTCCTACGGCACCACTTGCACCAACAATTGCTACATTCATTTCAGCAAAAATTTTTAGTTTAAAAAGTTTGTATATTCGTTTACAATTTTTATCTTTGCGATTAATTAATAACAAGCTGTTATCAAACAGCGTGCAAAGATAAACAATTTTAAAACAAAACTGGCTGACTATGAAACAAATTTTACTTTTCTTCCTCGTTAATCTTCCTCTTTTGGTATTTTCGCAGTTTCAGGAGACGTTTGATGGACCAGACATTACATCAAGAAATGCTTGGCAAGGAGATTTGTCCGATTTTATCATTAACGAAAACGGTTGGTTAGAATTAGTAGGAGATTCTGAGAAAAGTTCTTCTCAATTACAAGTATCATTAGCTTTTTCTGATACTATGGTATGGCAATTCGACGTAAAAATGGATTTCATTCCAAGCAACTATAACCATATTCGATTTAATTTACTGACAGACAGATTATCAATAGTTGGTATTGATGAAACATACTACGTACAAATAGGAAGTAATAATAAAACAATCAGTTTACGCCGTTTAAGAGAGACGGAAAGTAGCTCTAAACGATATATTGAACAAGAATTAGATATTTTAAAAACAGAAAATGTCAAATTAAGAGTCAAAGTAACTCTCGAAAACAGTAAAAAATGGACACTGTATGTTCAAGAAGCAGGAAAATCCTTTTTTTCTACCATTGGAACTTTTGAGCAAGAACTTCAGTCCAGACAATTGAAATATATTAAGTCTGGTTTTGATTTTCATTATTCTTCAAAGAAAAGAGGGCATTACATTGATAATATTGAGATTTCTTCACAAATCATTCCTACAGCAGAACCTGAAATTCCTACAGAAAGCGAGGTTCAATTTATCGATATTGAAGCTCTTACTTATGCCAGTGCCAAACTTTATTTTTCAGCACCCATTAATATCGAAAACGCAACATTTTATGCAGAAGGTGAAGGTTTCGAGGGAAAAGAAATGATAGATCGAAAGAAATTATATAATGAGAATAGTGTTATCATTGATTTCCCCCAAGAATTATCTTTTAATACGCCTTATACTTTCTATTGGGAAGGTATTATCGATGAACTAGGTTTGCCAATCAAAGACGGAAATGTCAGTGTTAAATTGGTGAACGATGAATCCGAAGAAGAAGAGGAAGAAACACCCGAAACTCCGGAAGAACAACCTGAAGATCCCATAGAAACGTATCCAGAAAAGGCAATCCGGATCAATGAAGTAATGGCTGATCCCGATACATGTGGATGGCCTGAATACGTGGAATTATATAATACCCAAGATAAAACCATTTCTTTGGATGGCTGGATATTCGATTATGGAAACGGATACAAAAGAAAGGGACTAGATGGATTTTCTATTCCTGCCAACGGTTATGTTATTCTATTTCATGCCAAACATACCGATATATTCCCCGAAAACATAGCGATTCCGATCGAAACCTTTCCTCAATTATTTAATAACGGAAAAACATTGGCTTTGTATGCTGGTGAGAAATGTATAGATTCTTATGCCTATCTACAGGCTAAACCCGCCTGTTCGTGGGAGTATGATGAGGAAGGCTGGCATCTTTCAACCGATCCGCGTGGTGGAACACCAGGAGAAAGCAATTCGGAACCTACTACAACGGAAGAGGGACCGGAAGAAGAACCAGACGAACCGGAGACACCTGACGTTCCGGAAGAACCGGAACAGCCGGAAGAATCTTATCCAAAAGGAAGTGTCATTATCCATGAAGTAATGGCAGATCCAAAAGGATTGACAGCCTTGCCCGAAACAGAGTACATTGAATTATATAATAAGGTAGATCAATCAATCGACCTTTCCAATTGGATACTCAACTACGGAACTACTCCGATTACTTTAACCGGCATTGTCATCCCGGCACATGGATGGGCCGTTCTATATCGTTCCGGACGGGAAATAGAAGTGGGAAGCGGACAAGCCTGCCCTTTGGATAAATTTCCTTCTGCTTTGGCCAATACGGGAAAAGAACTTTCTTTATACGATGCCAACGGTCAACTAATGGATCAATATACCTATCCGAAAGCAAAACCCGCTTGTTCATGGGAATATGATGAGGAAGGCTGGCATCTTTCAAGCGATCCGCGTGGAGGAACACCGGGTGAAGCCAATTCGGAAGCAGAGGAGAATGAAGAAGATCCGGATGAAACGCCCGATGAACCGGAAGAAGAAACCAATCCTGAACCGGAAATACCGGAAGCACAACAACCTCAACCCGGTGATATTATCATCAATGAACTATTGCCGGAACCTTTTGTCGATGGCAGTGAATACATTGAACTGTATAATCACTCCGAACAGGAATTAAGTCTGAAAGACGTATGCATTTCTACCCGGAAAAGCGACGGTTCTTTAAACACACGCTATCCGTTGGAAGCTTATCCTCAAACATTGCAGGCAGGTGATTATCTGTTGCTGACCAAATCTATCGAAGGAGTAGAGAATTTCTATTCACTACCGGCTTCTCTGAATTGGTTGGAATGTAAATTACCTGTACTTTCCAATACTGGTTCAACCGTTGTTTTATATCGGGAAGAAGGAGAAATAATTATCGACGAAGTAAGTTATTCTCCCAAATGGCACGCACCTACTGTCAAGAACAAAAAGGGTGTTGCTCTGGAACGGAAAGATCCGGATAAAGATTCACAGAATGCCGACAACTGGACGTCGGCTGCTTCGTCGGCTGGTTTCGGTACACCGGGCTTGGAAAACTCACAATATCTGAATGGAGAGACAGAAACAGATTCAGAAGAAATTGATGATCCGATTTATCAGCCAACCGGAACTTTTCAGATTCCGTATCGGCTCAATCAGTCAGGCTATATGGCACGAGGATGGATTTTCGATTTATCCGGCAGGAAAGTGGCTTTAATAGCCGACAACACCTCGCTCGGAACACAAGGATATTTAGAATGGAACGGAAAAGGGCGCGATGGTTCGCCAGTCAATACAGGTATTTATATCATATATCTCGAACTATGGCATCCCGGCGGAAACGTCATTCGTAAGAAACAAGTATTATTAATTCCATAGATTTCGTTGTTTTCTAAGTTCTTTTCAACATAGGAGTTGTATTTAGAACATGGAAGGCACAGCATGTGATATGTTGTGCCTTCATTTTTTCCCCGCAAATCTTTGAAATGACTTCAAAATACTTTCTCTTCCGAAAACTCTCTGAGCAACTATAAGGATTTATAATTTTACCTTCTTGCTCTTACCCTTCGGACTTTCATTATGGAAACGATCAACTGCCGTCACAACATAACGATATTTGATTTTACCCTCATCATAAGGCAGTTTATAGAACGTATTTCGAGTAATCCCTACGATCTTAGCCGGATTATTCAAATCAATTTCTTCCTTAGGATCGAAGCGATAGACTACAAAATACCAGGCTAATTCCGGATTCGTCTTACTTTGTTGGGCTTTCCAATGCAACATGAAACCATCGGCTGTCCATTCTGTCTTCAGTTTCTTGACTTCTTCAGGAGCCCGGTTATGCATGTTTGTATAAGCAGGAATCAATGCCGGATACCGATGATAACGACGTTGCAGACTATCTGCTACCCCTTTGTTATTCCAAAGAATTTCATTGGCCGGCCAGAAACAGTTACCTGCAATATGTGGCAAACGACGTTCATAACGCATCTTTTTAGTCAATTGATCTGCTTTCATCGTACGTGCAACATCTTGTCCGATATATAAATGACCGCCATACGCATGTTTGCTCCACCATTTAATCAGGGTTGTGTAATCGGCCAGCGGATGTCCCATCTCCCAATAAATCTGAGGAATATTATAATCAATCCAGCCTTGTTTTACCCAATAGGTAATATCGGCATACAAGTCGTCGTAATTCTGCAGACCATTCGTATTACTGCCGGAACCGTCTGGCGTACTCTTCTTATTCCGATAGATACCAAACGGACTGATACCAAAGCGAACCCACGGTTTATTTAACAAGATCGTCCGCTTGATTTCACGAATCAGCTTATTGACATTCTCACGCCGCCAGTCGGCTTTCTGTTCAGGTTTATATCCTTTGGCTAAACCATACTTACGGAAACTCTTATCGTCCGGGAAGAATTGTCCGGCAGCCGGATACGGATAGAAATAATCATCCATGTGAATGGCATCCACATCATAACGGGAAACAATGTCTTTTACCACCTTGCATATAAACTGACGTGACTGTGGTAAACCCGGATCAAAGAGAATCTGTTTGTTGTAAGTAACAAACCATTCCGGATGCTGGTGATAAATGTGCGAATCGGCAAACTTGGTATTTCCGGCTGTACTGATCCGATACGGATTCAACCAGGCATGAAACTCCATATTCCGCTTGTGACATTCCTCTATCAAGAAAGCCATCACATCGAAATTACCTTCCGGAGCACGGCCTTGCTCACCTGTATAGAAACGACTCCAAGGTTCTAACTTCGAACGATAAAAAGCATCAGCTTCCGGACGAACTTGGAAAATAATGGCATTTATACCGCATTTCTCCAGAAAATCGAGTTTACGGATAAAGCTCCGCCGCATTTCCTTTACCGACATTTCCTTGTATTCTCCCTGGAAAGCCGTCTGAATCCAGGCTCCCCGAAACTCCCGCTTCGGATTTTCACCCAATACCAATGATTGTTTAACAGGCTGTTGTGTTGTTTTACACGATGACAAAATCGCTACAAACAAGACGAACATCCATTTCCAATACTTCAACATAAATAATCTAGAGTTAGTAAGTTCCTTCATTTATACGTTTTCAATATAGATAAGATACAAGCAAACGAGTTGACAAGGTTTTCAGGAAATCTCTATAACAGAAAAGAACCTCACACCCTGTCAACTCGTCAACTTATCAACTTATCGCTTCAATTATAATCCTTGAATCAGATAAGGCATACGAGCCTGAACACCGGTCTGCGACTTCATGCGCAGAATGTTGGAATAAACAGCGAAATCTTCCTCACCTAAAGCTGTACGAATGAATGAAACCTTCGCTTCTCCCATCATCTTTTCCATATATTCCGTAAAGAAGTCTTTCTTGGTATTGGCTGTTGTTACGGTATAAGCAGTAACGCCTGCCAACGAAGCTGCCTCTTCGATCGCAACATCCATACCACCCAGTTTATCAACCAAACCACGATCCAAAGCCTGTTCGCCTGTCCACACACGACCTTGTCCAATATGATCAATTGAATCCTTCGGTAAACCGCGTCCGTCAGAGCAACGAGTCAGGAACAAATCATACGTATGCTCAATTCCTTTCTGTATCAACGCTTTTTCATCTTCCCGCATCGGACGGCTCATATCACCCAAGTCTGCATACGTATTCGTCTTAACTATATCCGTCGTTACATCCAATAACTTAAAGGTTCCTGCCATATTCCGCACAACACCAAAGACACCGATAGAACCTGTCAGTGTAGAACGTTCTGCAATAATCTTATTAGCGGCACACGAAATATAATAACCTCCCGAAGCAGCATAGTCACCCATAGACACAACAATCGGCTTCTTGGCCTTCAGATCTATTACAGCTTTCCAGATCTGTTCAGAGATATACGCACTACCACCCGGTGAGTTTACACGGAATACAACGGCTTTTACATCATCGTCCTTAGCCAGTTTGCGCAATTCATCTGCCATATCTTCCGAGATAACGGCTTCATCCATACCCATGGCAGAATTACTCTTTTCACGAATCTCGCCTTCGGCATATAAGACAGCTATCTTATTGCTGCTTTCCTGAGTCTTTTCCGGAATAGCAAGCATCTTTTTCACATCGGCTGATACCATCTTATCGTCCAAAGACTGTCCAGCCATCCGCTTTACACAATCTTCAGCTTCTTTCCGATAAGCCAAAGCATCCACCAGCTTATAATCGACCATTACTTGCGCATCATCAAAGGCCAGACCCTGATTCAGGAAAGTATCCAGATCGGCAGGAGCGATATTACGAGACGCACAAATAGCAGATGTCATATTTCCCCAAATACTACCTAAGAAAGAAGTCAGCTGTTCCCGGTTCGCATCACTGAACTTATCCGTCATATACGGCTCAACCGCACTTTTATAAGTACCAACTTTGAAGATATAAAATTCCATTCCCACTTTAGCTGCCAGATTCTTAAAGAAGATTCCCTGAGAAGCCAATCCAACCAAAGCAACTGTTCCCTGCGGATTCACAAAGACAGAATCTGCCACACTGGCCAGATAATAAGTTCCTTGTGTATAAGCATCAGCATACGAAACAATAAACTTTCCGCTTTCCTTAAAGTCTTCCAATTCCCGACGGATTGCTTCAAAGCTGGCAAAACCACCCGACATACCACTGGCATCCAAATAGATTCCCTTGATCTTATCGTTTGTCTTTGCTTTACGGATAGCCTTTGTAATATCAGTTAATGACATTGGTTCAACTTCTTCACTAAATAAACCGCTAAAAGGATTCTCGGTTACCTGATCAGAAATTGTACCTTCCAATTTCAATTTAAACACCGTATTATCCTTGGGTTTATATTCAGTCGAAGAACTGCTGGATGCAGCGACGCCAATCAAAAAGGAAATGCCAACCAAGATCAGCAAGCCCATTGCTATCAGCACTCCAAATACGGAGGCAAACATGGTTTGAAAAAAGTGTTTCATAAAACTATCTATTAATGTTTATCAGATTCTTCCTAAAAATTCATCCACTGTATAATTCAGAAAACGATTGAATGGTAACAACAATTGAAAATCGGCTACGGTCTTCTCCATCCAGTCCGGTTGCGTAAAGAAGCTATCCGGTTTTTCCGAACAAACACAGAAGTCTTTGTGCCGTAGTATTTCTCCGTAAGCAAAATCAGCCGGATAACCGACAGGCATCCGCTTTAACGTTTCACCTTCCAATATCGGATAAGTTGCCCGAAAGACAGGATCTTCCAGGATGGCTACAAATTCATCTATATGATCATAAATATCCCGGCGCAGCATCTTCAACAATTGGGGAGGCGGGCACCATACACCGCCCGACAACATACAATGTCCGGGTTCCAGATGAATATAATAACCTCCACGTTCACTGGCCCTTCCGCCCAGGGCGATATAAGCCGCAAAATGACTCTTATAAGGAGTCTTATCCGGTGAAAAGCGGATATCCCGATAAATACGGAACAAACAGCTCTTTGCCTCCACATTCTTTACCTCCGGATCAAACAACGCTATCCGGTTGATCAGCTTTTGTACATCATCAATAAAAGCGTCATGCAGCCGGTCATACCGAGCCTTATTTTCCTGAAACCAGATACGATTATTATTTTCTCTTAATTCCGTTAAAAATCGAATGATTTCTTCATTCATAATTCCCACATATTTAATTCCCGCAAAGGTAAAAAAATTCAATTACCAACCTGCTAATATGAATAAATACTTCGACATTCCTATGTAAAATTCTTTGTCCTCTGCATAAAAGTTTGGGTATATCTCTCCCAAATTATCCGGTATTCATCGAATTTGAGAAGAGAAATAAAAGTTCGTAACCGTCTGTCTGAATACGAAACCAAGCACTTTGAAGTATCGATGTCGTTAGCAATTAATTTTTTGACAGATGTGCTAAAGCTTTATCATATATGTGCTAAAGCTTTTTGACTAATGTGGTAAAGCTTTCCGACAGATGTCAAATAATTAAAAGCCCGTATCTTTTCTACCTATTTTTTAATTTTCTGTCTTATTCCTTCCTTATTTCGTGTATAAAAACGATAAATTCTCTTTTATTATTAAAGATTAATATGTATGTTTGCGGTAACAATAAGAAAAAGTAGAAATATGGAAAAGATAAAAGGACTTATTGATGCTCCGTTTACTCCCATGTTACCTGATGGGGAAGTAAACTATGAACCCATTCAGGCGTATGCGGATTTATTAGCAAGAAACGGGCTGAAAGGTGTTTTTATCAACGGTTCCTCTGGAGAAGGTTACTTGCTTAGCGATGAAGAACGGATGAAACTGGCTGAAAAATGGATAACAGCCGTTCCAAAAGACTTTAAAGTCATCGTACATGTCGGCAGTACGTGCGTAAAATCCAGTCGCAAACTGGCAGAACATGCTGCAGAGATAGGAGCATGGGGAATAGGAGCGATGGCAACTCCTTTTCCAAAGATCAACCGGGTAGAAGAGCTTGTCGCGTATTGTAAGGAAATAGCATCCGGCGCTCCCCAATTACCTTTCTACTATTATCATATTCCGGCTTTCAACGGGGCTTATTTATCCATGACTGCTTTCTTGGCTGCTGTTGACGGGGTTATTCCTAATTTCGCCGGAATCAAATATACTTACGAAAGTTTATACGAATACAATCAATGCCGTTTATATAAAGACGGCAAATACGACATGCTTCATGGGCAGGATGAAACCTTGCTTCCGTCATTAGCTATGGGAGGCGCACAAGGTGGTATTGGTGGAACAACCAATTATAATGGCCGAGAATTGGTGGGTATATTGGAAGCATGGGCCGCAGGTGATTTGGAAACAGCCCGCGAAAAACAGAACTTTGCACAAGCAGTCATCAATGTCATTTGTCATTACCGTGGAAATATCGTTGCAGGTAAACGAATTATGAAGTTGATAGGTTTAGATCTGGGTCCGAACCGTGTTCCTTTCCAGAACATGACCGACGAGGAAGAACGGAAGATGAAAGCTGAGCTGGAGGCCATTCATTTCTTTGAAAGATGTAACAAATAAGCATAAACAAAAGGCTTGTCAGGCCATTTTGATCTATTAATACTTAAATAAACTCCTTGGTTTGTCTATTAAATCAACGTGAGCAGTTCCTTTCGTTGAAGAGATAAACAAATAGATTCCTAACTTGAATCTAAGTTAACAACCAACAAATGATTGTGCGTGTATGAAAAAACACAAATATTATCCTTGGATCGTAGTAGGGCTACTTTGGATTGTAGCTTTATTAAACTACATGGACAGACAGATGCTTTCCACAATGAAAGCAGCCATGATGGTAGATATAGCAGAATTGCAATCGGCTGCCAACTTTGGCCGGTTAATGGCTATCTTCCTTTGGATATACGGATTTATGAGTCCGATTGCCGGAATGATAGCCGATCGCATCAATCGGAAATGGCTCATTGTGGGAAGCCTGTTTGTGTGGTCTTTCGTTACACTCATGATGGGATATTGTTCCGACTTCCAGCAACTTTATTACCTGCGTGCGATCATGGGTATCAGTGAAGCTTTGTACATACCTGCAGCATTATCGCTTATAGCAGATTACCATACTGACAAATCCCGCTCATTGGCAGTAGGATTACATATGACCGGTTTATATATCGGACAAGCGTTGGGCGGCTTCGGAGCTACAATCGCTTCGTCTTATGGCTGGGAAACAACATTCCACTGGTTCGGACTGATCGGTATTGCTTACAGTATTATCCTTATCCTGTTCATGCATGATGTAGAAAATGGATTCATACGTAAAGTATCCCAGAAACCTGAAGAAAAACTGTCAGCCAAAAACCTGTTTGGAGGCATAGGAATGTTAATGGCTAACATTTCTTTTTGGGTTATCTTGTTCTACTTTGCCGCTTCCAGTCTGCCGGGTTGGGCAACCAAGAATTGGTTACCTACCTTATTCGCCGAGAATCTGAATCTGGATATGGCAGAAGCCGGTCCTTTATCGACATTTACCATAGCCTTTTCTTCCTTCGTCGGTGTCATTGCCGGTGGAATCTTATCCGATAAATGGGTACAGAAGAATATCAAAGGAAGAGTTTATACCGGAGTTATCGGCCTGGCTCTGACCATTCCTGCATTATTGCTACTGGGATTCGGACATAATCTGTTTCTGATCATGAGCGGCGGACTATGTTTTGGTTTGGGTTACGGTATGTTTGATGCAAACAATATGCCTATTCTTTGCCAATTTGTTCCCGCCAGTCAAAGAGCCACCGCATACGGTATTATGAATATGACGGGAGTTTTTGCCGGAGCTCTGATCACTTCCTTCCTGGGAGAATCGATGGATGGCGGACATTTAAGCTACGACTTTGCCTTGCTGAGTATTGTCATTGCCGTGGCTGTCTTGTTGCAATTATTCTGTTTACGACCGAAAGTCAATAACAAGACCGACGAATAAATTCCGATCCTTCTTATAAACAAGAAAATCCCTGAGATATCAGAACTGATTGATAAAGTTCCTTATCTCAGGGATTTGTATATTCGTTATGACAAAGTATCAGATAATATGTTCCAGTTCACTGATATTCTTCTTTACTTCTTCATCTGTTACCTCATAATTCCGGAGATCTCCAGCCAAGTACATATCATAAGCTGCCATATCAATTAAGCCGTGGCCCGACAGATTGAACAGGATTGTACGAGGTTTTCCTTCCAGTTTTGCCTGGTTTGCCTCGCGGATTGCCGTAGCGATAGCATGAGATGATTCGGGAGCCGGAATAATTCCTTCACTCTGAGCAAATAATGTAGCAGCCTGGAAGGTTTCCAATTGCTGTATATCTACAGCTTCCATCAGTTTGTCTTTCAATAACTGGCTGACAATAGATCCTGCACCATGATAACGCAAGCCACCGGCATGAATATTGGCAGGAGCAAAGTTATGTCCCAAAGTAAACATCGGAATCAGCGGTGTATAACCAGCCTCATCTCCGAAGTCATACTGGAACTGACCGCGAGTCAGCTTCGGACAAGAAGCCGGTTCGGCAGCTATAATACGAACATCCTTGCCTTCTTTCAGTTTATGACGGATAAATGGGAAGGAAATACCGGAGAAGTTAGAACCACCACCAAAGCAACCGATCACTACATCCGGATATTCTCCAGCCATTTCCATTTGCTTTTCAGCTTCCAGACCAATGACTGTCTGATGCAACATCACATGATTCATGACACTACCCAACGTATATTTGCAGTTAGGAGTACTCATTGCCAACTCAACAGCTTCGGAAATAGCAGTACCTAAACTACCTTGATAATTCGGATGATCAGTTAGAATCTTTCGTCCGGCACGTGTACTCATACTGGGAGATGCTATTACTTGTGCTCCGAAAGTCTGCATGATCGAACGGCGATAAGGTTTCTGATGATAGCTGACCTTTACCATATAGACAGCCAATTCCAATCCAAATGCCTTGGCTGCATACGAAAGAGCAGCACCCCACTGACCGGCACCTGTCTCGGTTGTAATATTGGTTACACCTTCCTGCTTGCAATAATAGGCCTGAGCCAAGGCAGAATTCAGTTTGTGTGAACCGATCGGGCTAACACTTTCATTCTTGAAATAAATATGAGCCGGTGTATCCAGTGCTTTCTCCAAACCGTAAGCGCGAACCAAAGGAGTAGGGCGCCAAACCTTATATAAATCACGAACTTCTTCAGGAATCTCAATCCAAGCATCCGTTGTATTCATTTCCTGATGAGAAGCCGCCTTCGAGAACAACGGATACATATCTTCTTCCGTCAGCGGCTTTTTAGTTTGCGGATTCAACATGGGCATGGGTTTGTTTTCCATGTCTGCAACAATATTATACCATGAGGTAGGTATGTCCTTTTCCTCTAATAAAAACTTCTTTGTGTTCATCTTATTATCGTGTTAACAATTTATTCAGCTTATTTCATAGGCAAAGGAACAAATAAAATTCCTTTATTCAAATGAATTTAAAAGAAATATATATATTTGTGGCGTAAACAGAAATAATTCGTAACAATTTAAATCATGAAACCCTCTATTCTATTACTATTAGCCACCTTATGCTTTAGTATCCCTGTCAAAGGACAAAAGGCTAACTTCTCGTATAAATTCTATGGTTTCGTACGAGGTGATTTGTTTTATAACACACGGGCAACCATGGCTCCCGTCGATGGAAACTTCTATCTGTATCCTTTGGATAAACTTCCGGATGCAGAAGGCAAGGATATCAATGCCGGTCCCAACGGCAGTTTCTATACTTTTACCACCCGATTAGGATTGGATGTCAAAGGTCCTCAGGTCGGAACCGCGAAGACTTCAGCAAAAGTAGAGACAGATTTTGGCGGATTCTCCAAGAATGTGGCTTTGTTACGTATCCGACAAGCATACGTAGCCCTCGACTGGGAAAAACATCAGTTATTGATCGGACAAACCTGGCATCCGTTGTTTGGTTCCGTTTTCCCGGATATTCTGAATCTTTCCACCGGAGCTCCGTTCCAACCCTTTAACCGAAGTCCGCAGTTACGCTATCAATATAAGACAAAAGAGATCACTTTAACCGCATCGGCTATTTGGCAAATGCAATATACTTCCAGCGGACCAGACGGAATGAGTGAAGATTACATGAAGAACAGTTGCGTGCCCGAATTCTATCTCGGTGCAGACTGGCAGCACGATAACGGATGGATTGCCGGAGCCGGTGTCCATCTGATTTCTCTTTCACCCCGTAAACAATCGGAATGGGAAGGAAAAATCTATAAAGTGAATGAACGGATGACAACCACGTCTTATGAAGCCCATGCGAAATACACCGGAACTAATTTTACGGTAGCAGCCAAAACGTTGTTGGCCTCAGCGCTGGATCATACGGCACTCTTAGGAGGATATGGCATTCATTCTGTTGATTCTAAGAATGGAAAGCAGGAATATACGGCTTTCCGGCAATCAACTTCATGGATCAACTTCACCTACGGACAGAAATGGAAACCGGCTTTGTTTGTCGGATATACCAAGAATTTGGGAACCGGACAAAGCCTGGCTGATACAGAAACATTATATGGTATGGGATTAGATATTGATCAGTTGCTCATTACCAATTTAAATCTATCCTATAACCTACCACATTGGCAATTCGGCTTCGAAGGATCTGTTGGAACAGCCTGGTACGGCGATGTCAATGCCCGTAACGGACGCGTAGAAAATACGCATACCGTGACTAATTTCCGTATTTTAGGGTTGATGATGTATTATTTCTAAGTCGGCAAACAGATATAAATACAAAATAAAAGGCTACTTTTGCACCGTCTAAACAATAGTTTGAATATGAACAGGAAATGGTGGCTGGCAGGATTATTGTTCTGTCTGGTGTTTACAGGTGCTGCACAAAAGAAAAACTTCACGTACAAATTTTATGGACAAGTCAGAGGAGATTTGTTTTATAATTCAAGGGCTAACGGAGAAATTGTAGATGGTTTGTTTCATCTTTATCCGAAAGATCATGCCTATGATGCGGATGGAAACGACTTAAATGCACAATCTAACAGTAGCTTTTACTTATTATATTCTCGCTTGGGTATTGATATGACGGGACCTTCCATCGGGAAGATTGCCACATCTGCCAAGATTGAAACAGACTTCCGCGGATCGGGTACTTCGTTTGCTATTCTTCGTATCCGTCATGCCTATGTGAATCTGGCCTGGAAGCAGTCGGCTTTGCTGTTGGGACAAACCTGGCATCCTTTCTTTAGTGATATTTATCCGCAGGTATTGAACCTGAATACGGGTGCACCGTTTAATGCTTTCAGCCGGGCTCCGCAGATACGTTATCGTTTTGATAACGGACACTGGCAACTGACCGGCGCGGCTCTCTGGCAATTACAATATCTGTCGAACGGACCGAACGGGAAAAGCGAAGAATATATCAAGAACAGTTGTATTCCGGAATTCTATGCCGGCATCGATTACAAACATGAAAACTTTCAGGCAGGTATCGGAGCTGAAGTATTATCGTTGAAGCCTCGTACACAGAATACGGTAGATGGCAAGGTGTATAAGCTGGACGAACGGATCACATCCATGAGCTTTGAAGCACATCTCCGGTATAAAACACCCGACTGGTTAGTAGCTGCCAAAAGTACATTAGGTGAAAACATGACGCATACCTGCATGCTGGGCGGTTATGGCGTAACGAGTATCGATGACCGGACTGGTGAACAAACCTACACACCGTTCCGGCATTCGATGACATGGCTGAATGTTGTTCACGGACAGAAGTGGAAACAAGGCCTTTTTGTCGGCTATATGAAGAATTTGGGTACAGGCGAAGAGATCATCAATCAGTACGGAACCGGACTGGAAGTCGGACAATTACTGACTGTTGATCTCCAGCTTTCTTATAATTTGCCTCATTGGAAATTCGGACTCGAATACAGTCCTTCGACCGGATGGTTCGGTACAGCCGACAACCGAGGATGTATTCACGACACACATACTGTAACCAATCACCGTATATTAGCGGCGATGATTTATATGTTCTAAGCGTATGAAGAAAGTCTTGATTATCGGAGCCAACGGTTTTGTAGGGCGGCGTATCCTGAAGCACCTGACAGGAAAGGAATATGATCTGACTGCAGTCTCCCTTCATGCCGACATACAGCCCCAACCGGGCTATCGGTTTGTGGAAGCAGATGTCAAACAAACAGATGCTATCCGTCAGTTGATCTTATCCGTACAACCGGATGCTGTGATCAATGCCTCAGCCTTATCTGTTCCGGATTACTGTGAGCAGCATCACGACGAGGCGTATGCCATGAATGTAAAAGCAACTGCCGTTATGGCCCAGGCTTGCCGGGCATGTGGAGCACGCTTCCTGCATTTATCGACCGACTTCGTCTTTGAAGGGAAAGAAGATTGCCTACATCAGGAGGAAGACCCGACACAACCGGTCAATTACTATGGCGTCACCAAACGGGAAGGAGAGAAGCGTATCCAAGAGATCTGTACCGATTATGCCATCCTTCGCGTTGTCGTTGTCTATGGAAAGGCATTATCCGGACAACATGGTAATATTTGTCAACTGGTGAAAAACAAGCTCTCTGCCGGACAAACCATTCGGGTGGTTGCCGATCAGTGGCGAACGCCTACTTGGGTAGGTGATATTGCCGAAGCCGCCGAACGGTTGATTCATCACACCAAGTCTGGGATTTATCATATCTGCGGAGCAGAATACCTCTCGATTGCCGATATGGCTTATCGCGTAGCCGATTATTTCCATCTCGACCGTTCCCTGATTCAGCCTGTAACTACCGAGGAGATGCAGGAAAAAACTCCGCGCCCCCGTTTCAGTGGCCTATGTATTGAGAAAGCCCGTCTGGAAATAGGTTATACTCCACATACGTTTGAAGAAGGACTGGCAGAAATGAAAGACTGATCCACAAATAGCGTTGGCACAAAAGACAGGATTCCTGAGAAAAAACGAACAAATTGATCTTTAATCGTCTTTTCTGCTAACGCATAAAAATGGATTCTTCGAATAAAATCCGTAAGAAAAGAGGGCTTTTTCCGGAAATTACCTGAGTTTATCTACAAAACTCGTTACTTTTACAAACAAATACGCCGGCTTTTGATGAAAAGATAGGCATGAATTTCGAGTTTCTTCGGCAGAAATTGGACGAAAAATGGCGAGAAATTCGGGAAAATCCTTCGATTTTCGTCGGAAAAAGGGAGTAATTTTCTCTTTTCAGGGCTTTTTCCGTGTATTTTCTTCAGAAATCAGAGATCATCCAAATAGAGGATATCATACTTACAACCAACTATTTAAGAGTAAAAAACGACACTTTAACCCTTTCAAAACGCTCCTATTTTCAAACACATCGTACACTGGTCCGAAATACGCTCGTTTTGAAAGGGTTTCATTGACATTTTGACAATCTGAACAAATTGTCATTATTCATTCTTCTTGAATGTATATTTCTTAACGCCTAACTCTTTATACGATTCAAGCAGGGCTTTATCATCGTCCGAAATCATCAGGACTTTATCGTCCTCTTTCAATACAGTATTCCCTTTAGGAATAAAATACCGGCCTTCCCGTTTCACCATCACAGCCAACGTATGATCCGGAAGTTTCAAATCCATCAGCCGATTACCATGAGCCAATACTGCCGGAGTCAGGTCGATTTCACTCATCACACTGCGGATATCTTCAGACAATTCGATGCCAAACTCTTCCTTGAGTGCAGGCTTATCTGTCAGCTTCAGCTTCCGTGCCATATAGGTCACCGTGGTTCCCTGAACCAACAACGAAAGAATGGTAATAAAGAACACGATGTTGAAGAAAACATGAGCGTGTTCGATCCCGGCCAGCAACGGATAGGTAGCAAAGATGATCGGAACCGCACCACGCAGACCGACCCACGAGATATAAGCCCGTGCCCGCCAGGAGAAATTGCGAAAAGGAAGCAAAGAAATAAAGACACTCAGCGGACGAGCCACCAGAATCATAAACGCACCAATAAAGAGACCGATATGCGTTACCGGTATCAGTTCGTGCGGATTCACCAGCAATCCCAACGTGATGAACATCACAATCTGCCAAAGCCAGGTAAATCCGTCAAAGAAGGTTCCGATACTCCGTTTATGAACAATCTTGGAATTACCGAAAATCAAACCGGCTATATAAACAGCCAGATAACCATTTCCCTTCGCCAACGTAACGACCGAAAACGTAAAGAACGAACAAGCCAGAATCAAGATCGGATACAAAGAAGCATTATCAATATCTATCTTATTGACCAACCATACAATGGCTTTTCCAAACAGGAAACCGCCAATCGCACCGATCACCAACTGCAGTACCAGCATCAAAGCCGCCTGCGGAACGCTCATGCCTCCCGACTGGATAACGGCAATCAGAATCAAAGTCAGCATATAAGCCATCGGGTCGTTACTACCACTTTCCAATTCCAAGGTCGGACGAAGATTCTCCTTCAGCAAAACACCTTTACTGCGCAGAATGGAGAAAACCGAAGCCGAATCGGTTGACGACATGACCGCCGCCAATAACAACGATTCCGGGAAAGTCAAGGTAACATACTTCGATGCCATCATCGAAATAACATAAATAAATCCTCCCGTAATGAATGTAGTTAGTAAAACGCCTACCGTTGCCAGGACAATCCCTTGCGAAGCAATGGGTTTGATTTCAGCAACCTTCGTATCCATACCACCCGAGAACAGAATAATACTCAACGCCAGGACACCAATAAACTGTGTCAGTTTCGGATTATCAAACTGAATACCCAATCCGTCGCTCCCGAACAACATACCGACACCCAAGAAGAGCAGCAAAGCAGGTAATCCGAAGCGATAACCAGCTTTACCGGCAAATACACTAAATATTAAAATGACCGACGCAACTAATAAGATACCTTCAGCACTTACTATCATCTCTAAAAATATTAAAATTAGAATTATACGTAAATTACATGCAAAGTAAACGAAAAAAATCAAAGAAGAATCACTAACTTTGCATAAATCTCATTATTAACCTAAATATGAACAAAAAACATTTGATCGCATGCGTGTCTGCCTTGTTCTTATGGACGAGTTGTATGAACAATTCATCCTCTCATTTCATTTCAGACACAGCCTACAGAACTCAGGTGGAAACAGATTTCCAATCTAGACAAACAACCTTGAGTGAAGGCAATTTGTTTACAGTATTCAATCAGTCAATGACTCCGGAAGAAAAGGAAGCCATGAGCTTCTTGTACGCTTATATGCCGGTAGGCGACATTGCTGATTACAGTGGAGAATTTTTCCTGAAGAATGTCCAGACTTCTTTCCAGGCCAAACAGGAAATGCCGTGGGGAAAACAGATTCCGGAAGATATTTTCCGTCATTTCGTTCTGCCGATCCGCGTAAACAATGAAAACCTGGACGAAAGCCGTATAGTCTTCTATCAGGAATTGAAAGACCGCGTAAAAGGACTTTCATTGCATGATGCCGTGATTGAAGTCAACCACTGGTGTCATGAGAAAGTAATCTATACACCGTCCGACGCACGTACCAGCTCTCCTTTAGCCTCTGTTAAGACGGCTTACGGACGTTGTGGCGAAGAATCAACATTTACCGTAGCGGCTTTGCGTTCGGTAGGTATTCCGGCCCGCCAGGTTTATACGCCACGTTGGGCACATACCGACGACAATCATGCATGGGTAGAAGCTTGGGTAGACGGACAATGGTACTTCTTGGGTGCTTGTGAGCCGGAACCTGTACTGAACCTGGGATGGTTTAATGCTCCGGCAAGCCGTGGTATGCTGATGCATACGAAAGTATTCGGTAAATATCAGGGACCGGAAGAAGTCATGGTACAGACTCCGCTTTATACGGAAATCAACATCATCGGCAACTATGCCGAAACTGCCAAAGCTACCATTAAGGTTGTGGATGCCAATCAGCAGCCAGTTTCAGACGCCCGTGTCGAATTTAAAGTATACAATTACGCCGAATTCTATACCGTTGCCAACAAAACAACCGATGCCAACGGTGCAACCTTCCTGACATCCGGTAAGGGTGATATGCTGGTTTGGGCATCAAAAGACGGCCAGTTTGGTTACAGCAAAGTTTCTTTCGGCCAGCAAAACGAAGTAACTGTAGTCTTGGACAAGAAAGCAGGTGAAGCTTATACGATCGATTTGGATATTGTTCCTCCTCCAGAGAATGCCAAGTTACCGGAAGTAACCCCGGAACAAAGAGCAGAAAACACGCGTCGCATGGCTGAGGAAGATTCTATCCGTAATGCTTATGTTGCCACCTTCTTTACAGATCAGAAAGCCAAAGACTTTGCCAAAGAAATCGGTATGGATGCAACCGTTGCCACCAAATTGCTGATCGGTTCACGCGGAAACTATCAAACCATTTCCGGTTTCCTGAAAGATGCTTCAGCCAACGACGAACAAAAAGAAGCAGCGATCGATCTGTTACAGCGTATTTCAGCCAAAGACCTGCGTGATGTTTCTCGTGAAGTACTGGATGATCACCTGAAGAATAGTATCTCCAACGGAAATATCGATCCGGAAATCTTTGCACAGTACGTACGGAACCCGCGTGTAGCCAACGAAATGATTACACCGTATAAGGCATTCTTCCAAAAAGCTGTTCCGGAAGCCAACTTGAAAGCTTATCAGGCAGATCCGATGAAGCTGGTAGATTGGGTAAAGAACAATATCACCATCGATGAAAAATGTAACTTGGGTGGCGCACCGATTTTCCCGGAAGGTGTTTGGAAAGCACGCATAGCCGACAAGCATTCACGCGATATCTTCTTTGTTTCGTTATCACGCGCTTTAGGAATTCCGGCACGTATTGACGAAGTAACCCGTAAAGTTCAGTTATTCTCGGGTAAAGAAATCATCGACATTAACTTCCAGGCAGCCGAACAAACAACAAGTTCAAAAGGAACTTTACAGGCAGATTATAAACCAATCAAGGCATTGGAAGATCCGAAATATTATTCTCATTTCACCATCTCTAAACTGACCGACGGACGTTTGCAGTTATTAAACTACGAAGAAGGTGATGTAGATATGGGTAGCGGTGCAACATGGAGTAATCTGCTGAAGAAAGGAACGCAAATGGATACAGGCAGCTACTTATTGGTAAGTGGTACACGTATGGCCAGCGGAACTGTATTGGCTCAGTTGACTTTCTTCAACATCGAAGAAGGAAAGACAACACAGGTTCATCTGAATATGCGTGAAAACAAAGATGACATCCAGGTAATCGGAAACTTCAACTCAGAGAACAAATACATCTCTGCCGAAACAGGCGAAGAAACCAGTCTGCTGGCTACAACAGGACGTGGTTATTACGTCGTTGCTATCTTAGGTGCTCGTCAGGAACCGACGAATCATGCGATGCGCGATATCGCTGCAGTGAAAGACCAATTAGAAACTTGGGGCAGAAAGATGGTATTACTCTTCCCGGATGAAGAGGGATACAAGAAATTTGATCCGGCAGAATTCCATGGTTTACCCAATAATATCGTGTACGGTATTGACAAGAGCCATGCTATCCAGAAAGAAATGGTAGCAGCCATGAAGCTGGAACATGCCAATACATTGCCAATCTTCCTCATTGCCGATACATTTAACCGCGTTGTATTTGTCTCTCAAGGCTATACAATTGGTTTAGGTGCCCAAATGATGCAGATCATCCATAAATTAGAACAATAACATTCTTTCTCTTGAGAGAATAAAAGAATATCAGTCCCGGTCGTATTCGTGAGATTAAATACGGCCGGGATTTATTTATTTCCACTATCTTTGTTTTTTATTGGCAGCCCATACAATGATTTACGGGTAAATACGTTATTGTACATATAAACATCTAAGTTTACATCTTATGAAATTAGTATTCGCAACCAACAATAAGCATAAACTGGACGAAGTACGCAAGATAACTTCACATCATCCAGTCGAAATAGTTAGTTTGGCAGAAATCAATTGTTTCGATGATATACCTGAAACAGCCGATACATTAGAAGGAAATGCGCTTCAGAAGACTCATTATATTCAGGAAAAGTTCGGATTAAACTGTTTCGCTGACGATACCGGTCTAGAAGTAGAAGCCTTGAATAACGCACCAGGTGTTTATTCTGCCCGTTATGCAGGTCCGGGACATGATTCGGAAGCCAATATGAAGAAGCTATTGCATGAGATGGAAGGAATGGAAAACCGAAATGCCCGTTTCCGGACAGTCATTGCCTTAGTATGGAACGGAAAGACATATACTTTTGATGGTATTGTAAACGGAACCATTACTACAACCAAGCGAGGAGAAAATGGTTTTGGCTATGATCCTATTTTCATACCGGAAGGATACGAACAAACTTTTGCCGAATTAGGAAACGATATCAAGAACCAAATCAGTCATCGGGCAAAAGCTGTCGAAAAACTGGATGAATTTCTTACCCAATTATCCGATCATAAATAAACTGTTGCATGAATAAAATATGTTTTCTTGTTCTGTTATGTTGTAGTTGTATCCAATCTATTTATGCTCAATTCGATAAATGGACGATACATCAGGCGTATAATAACACGGCATTAGTAGCCGAGACACCGAATTACGTGTTTGCAGTAGCAGATAGTTCACTATATGCTTACGGAAAGGAAGACCAAAGCTTGACAACTTATTCCAAGAAGAACGGATTAAGCGATAATAAAATAAAGGTCATTCGTTACCATGCTAATAAACATACGTTGGTAATAGGTTATCGAAATGGTAACATCGATCTGTGGAGTGAAAACGGTATCTACAATCTTCCTTACCTGAAGAATAGCACTTCTATACAAGATAAAACGATTAACGATATCTACTTTTCCGATAACTATGCCTATATATCTGCACAAGTTGGTATTGTCGTTGTCAATCTGACAAAACAGGAAATAACCGATACGTATCGTATCGGAGCCGTTCGCTCAGCATGTATTATCGGTAATACGCTTTATGCATTAACAAGTACAGGCATCAGACAAGGAAAACTAGATGATAACTTACTGGACGAATCCAATTGGAGCGATCTGACAATCCAAACCGATCAATTCGAATTAAGCAGCATCATTAAAATAGCTGATTTCCAAAATAAACTATGCATGTGCGTTTCTGCAAAAGGAGTCTATTATTTAAACAATAATAAAGTCACCAGGTTTCTTCTTGATTACAATTTATCAGGAATGAAAGTAGAAAACGGAAAACTGATGGCATTCACTCCGTATGGATTCTATGTATCTACCGATTTAGTTAACTTCCAAACTATCACAGGTGGACTTAATTCCTTAAAAGATGTCACTTATTTACAAACAGCCGATACATATTGGTTAGCTTGTGGAACCAATGGAATCATGGGAGTTAAGAAGAAATCTGGTTCAAATTCGTATGACACATTAGTTGACGGACTAACGATTAATAGTCCGAAAAGAAACTATGCCTGGGATTTAAAGTATGAAGGAGGTAAACTTTGGGTAACAGGAGGTGGAAGATGGTTAGATCGTTATTTCCGAACAAACACCATCATGACATATACCAACGGTCAATGGACTAACTATGATGAGCAAAAGATTGCCAAACAATTAAATGCTTATTACATCCAAGATGCTTTAAACTTAGCTGTTGATCCGAATGATCCAACACATACTTATGTAGCCTATTATGGCGAAGGTATTCTAGAACTGAAAAATGATACGGCACTAAACTGGTTTAATCTGACAAACAGTTCTTTGGAAACATCAACAGGAACAAACAACAGATATATTCGTATCGGAAGTACAACATTAGATAAAGAAGGGAATTTGTGGATTACGAATTGTAATTCGACTTATTCCATTAAAATATATACGGCAGACGGTCAATGGATTAATTATTCTAACTCAACAATTGCCAAAGCTCCCATCATTGACAAAATATTAATTACTAAACAAGGTTATAAATTTGTCAACTTCATTCATTCAACGAAATCTGGCTTCTTTGCCTTAAATGATAACGGAACTGTTACAGATCAATCTGATGATGTTTCTGAATATTATGCTGCCGTCAGCGATAACCAAGGAAATACTTTGGATGCCAGTATGTTTTATTGTATGACAGAAGACAAAGACGGTTATATTTGGGCAGGAACCAATATCGGACCTATTGTTTGTTACAATCCATCGAAGATAGAAGATTTACGATTCAATCGAATTGTGTTGTCCGACGAATCCGATTATTTGTTGAATGGAGTACGTGTCAATGCTATTGCTGTTGACGGTAGTAATCAGAAATGGATTGCTACGGATGGTTCGGGAGTTTTCCTTGTCAATGCCGATGGAACGGAAGTAATTGAAAACTTTACAACTGATAATTCTCCGCTTCCTACCAATTCTATCAACAGTATAGCCATTAATCCGGAAAGTGGAGAAGTATTCTTTGCAGCCGACGGTTATGGTGTTTTATCGTATCAAGGAGAAGCTACCGAAGGGAAAGAAAACTATTCAGATATACATGCTTACCCAAATCCTGTCAGACCAGACTTTGATGATAAAGTAATCATTACAGGATTGATGAGTAATTCCAATGTTAAGATTACGGATATTGCCGGTAACTTGATTTACCAGACAAAATCAGTTGGTGGACAAGTTTCCTGGAATTGTAAGAATAGCAAAGGAAATCGTGTAGCAACTGGTGTTTATTTGGTCTTAGCCGCTACACCCGAAAGTAAAGAAAGTGTTGTGACCAAAATCATGGTTATTAAATAAATGATTTAACCAGAAATGGAAAAACAAAGAATAGAGTTTATAGACCTGACAAAAGGATTATGTATTTCCTTAGTTGTTCTGTTTCATATACATTGTTTTGAAACAACAACTGAAACGGCTCTTCGCTTTTTCAGAATGCCTTTGTATTATTTCCTATCTGGTATTTTCTTCAGAGAATATGCCGGACTTCTATCTTTCTCCGTAAAGAAGATTAATAAGTTGATCATTCCTTATTTATTCTTTTTCCTAGTGGCTTATTTAGCTGGTATTGTCTGTCATTTTCTTCACTTCTATGAAAAAGGTATTATTGAAGAACCTTTCCATTGGAACATGATATTTGATATCTTCACCAAGTTAAGTCAAGGAGAAAATATTGGCTACAATTCTCCTATCTGGTTCCTGATTTCCTTATTTGAAGTGAATATCCTGTTTTATATCTTGCGGATTGGAATAAAGAACGATCATATCTTATTGCTCACAGCTTTTCTGATTGGCATCCTATCCATTTTGGCAGGATTGGACAAACTTCCTTATTTCATTGACAGATCGTTAATTGCATTTCCATTCTTTGCCGTTGGGTATTACTGTAGAAATCTTATTCTAACAACAAAGGAAATAGGAAAAGGGAAATTATATCTGTTTGCAGCATGTTGTTTTGCCTTTATTTATTTTTGTGCTACACTCTCAGAACCAATCAGAGATACTTTCTTTATTCATTATCTGGCCGGATTATCGGGTATCGGCATGATTTTGTCGGTATCCAAAGCCCTCAATAAACTTCCCCTTATTTCGTATATAGGAAGATATTCATTAGTAGTATTAGGTTTTCATACTTTCTTGGTCGGTCCCATGCGATTTATCTTTTCTTTCGCATCACCAGTAGGTCAGTATATTTTATCTTTTATAGCCATAGCTATTCTGATGAGGTTTTTGATAATTCCTATTTCCATCAAGTTCTTTCCCTACTTTACGGCTCAGAAGGATCTGATTAAACTACCCAACAAAGAATAATAAAACAGATATTGTTTACCGAGCCAAAGTCGTTCAGTAAGCAATACCTGTCATTTTCCCTTCCTCCTCATCACAAGCCTAACTGGGCGGAAATATCGAGCATACGCTGAATCGGACGAATGGCCTTCTTCTGTACGGATTCATCCACAAAGATTTCGGGAAGTTCGTATTTCAACGTATTATATAGTTTCTCCATCGTATTCAAACGCATGAAGTTACATTCGTTGCAGGCACATGTACTGTCATTGGGCGGCGCCGGAATAAATTCTTTATCCGGACAGGCCTTACGCATTTCGTGTAATACACCGCTTTCGGTAGCTACGATGAATTGTTTGCCAGAAGACTTGATGACATGTTTCAAAAGTCCAGCTGTCGAACCTACATAATCAGAGATTTCAACAATGTATTTCTTGCATTCCGGGTGACAAATTACTTCGGCTCCGGGATGTTGTTTCTTCAGTTCCAGGATCTTTTCCAACGAGAATTGTTCATGCACATGGCAGGCTCCGTTCCAAAGCAGCATGTTCCGGCCTGTAATGCTGTTGATATAACTTCCCAGGTTACGGTCCGGACCAAAGATAATCTTCTCATCGGCTGGCAGACTCTCAACGATCTGACGGGCATTGGTAGAAGTAACCACAATGTCGGTCAGGGCTTTTACAGCCGCACTTGTATTGACATACGAAATAACGGTATGACCCGGATGTTCTTTTACAAAGGTTTCAAACTCAATTGCTGGGCAACTGTCGGCCAACGAACAGCCGGCATTCAAATCGGGTACCAGTACTTTCTTGTTCGGACAAAGGATCTTGGCTGTTTCGCCCATGAAATGAACGCCACAAAGCACCAAGATATCGGCCGTTGTCTTGGCTGCCCATTGCGCCAAAGCCAGACTGTCGCCTACAAAATCAGCAATATCCTGAATCTCTGCTGTCTGATAATAATGCGCCAGGATAACGGCGTTCTTCTCTTTTCTCAGTTTATTGATTTCTTCCTTCAAATCAATCCCTGCCGGAACAGGTATATTCATATATCCGATAGACTGTGTTTGCATATCTCTCTTATTATTGGTTATATCCTCGACTATAGCATGCAAAAATAAAAGGAATCGACTCATCTATACCAAGGTTTTCCAGCGAATTAAATTAATCCAACAATAATTTACATCGTTTTCATTTTCTCCATGAATTTAACTCTTGGATATGGGTTGAAAGCCGGTGAATCAAAACCGAAAATACAGAGGTTTATTTTCATCATTCTCACAAACTATTCTTTAGTTCACGACGTGAACTAAGTAATCCACGGTGAGAACTAAGTAGTTCACGTCGTGAACTACTTAAACCACGTCGTGAACTAAAGAATTTACTTATACATTTTAAAGAAAGGAAAAGGAAGATGCTGTTTATTTTTCTCTCCTTTTCAAACAATAATTCAGTTCCTGAAATAGAAAGAGGAATCAAATAAATTCGTACTTTTGGGAATAACATTAAAATCAAATCGTATGAAAACACGGACAAATTGGTTAATCTTATTGATCTTCACATTTTTATCAACCAGCCTGTATGCAGGCGACAAAACAAGTTTCCTGAAAAAACAATTTACAGCCCAAAACGGATACAAACTCAATTATCGTATTCTTTATCCGTTGAACTATTCGCCGGACAAGCAATATCCGATTATTCTTTTCCTACATGGAGCAGGAGAGAAGGGTAGTGATAACGAATCTCAATTACTGCATGGCGGAGATATGTTTGCTTCGTATGAGAATCAATCCAACTATCCCACTATCATCATTGCTCCGCAATGTCCGGAAGGAGAAACATGGGCACCGTATCTACATCCGAGTCAGAATAACGGGAAAAGAGAATTCCCTTACTCAGCTCCGGCAACAAAAGCAATGAAGGCCGTAAAAGAAATGCTGGATTGTTATATAGATAAAGGTATTGTCGATACCAAACGCATCTATATTACCGGATTATCAATGGGTGGCATGGGCACTTTTGATGCTGTTTGCCGTTATCCCAACTTCTTTGCTGCTGCTTCTCCGATTTGTGGAGGTATAAACCTGAAACGTTTGGAAAACTTCAAGGGGAAAACGGGTTTCAGTATTTACCACGGAGCTGCCGATGATGTAGTAGATCCGCAGTTTTCGAGAGATGCTTATGCTACACTTCAAAAGATTAATGCGGATGTCCGCTACAAAGAATATCCGGGAGTCAAGCATAACAGTTGGGACAATGCGTTTGCCGAGCCGGATTATCTGAAATGGATGTTTCAACATAGTTTATAAAAAGCTATGAAACCGATATGGTTATTACTGATCGTAGCCTATATTTTCAGTATGAAAGTACAGGCTCAGTCGTTTGAACCGGAAGAACATGCTACTTTTCAGACGAATCGGACCGACGGACGTTTCGTTAGTTCGAGAGCCGTTGCTCATCACCTGATGAAAGAACTCGAACCGGCTTTCAGTTTCCGGCCTTCGATGCAGGCTGCCGACTTCAAAACCTGGCAGAAACATGTCCGCTTGCAGATGGAACAATTAATGAAACATCCGCAATTACAAAACTTACCCGATCCGGTTTGTATTCGTACCGAACAACGGGATGGTTACCGATTGGAAAAATGGGAAGCTTATCCATTGCCGGCTTGTGTTGTACCTTTTCTGGTTCTGATATCGGATAATCTGGACGAAAAGCATCCGTCTCCGGCTGTTCTTTGTATTCCCGGTTGGGGTGGAACCAAAGAAGAACTGGCCGGCGAACCACAGCTGTATGCTCCGGATAAACCGACCCAAGAAAGTAAGAACTCCATGGCTTATCAGTATGTCAAGGCAGGATTAATTGCCGTTGCCGTAGATAATCCGGGAAGTGGAGAGCTGGCAGATCTGGAAACAGAAGCGAAATCGTATGCATACGACTTCCAGACATTTGCCCGTTCGTTACTGGAATTAGGATGGAATTACTTGGGATATTCGTCTTATACCAACCAACATATCCTGAATTGGATGAAACATCATCCTCTCATGCGGAAGGATCGTTTGATTGTCAGTGGCTTTTCTTTCGGAACAGAACCGTTGATGGCGTTGGGAAATATGGATGAATCCATTTACGCCTTCGTCTATAACGACTTTCTTTGTCGTACCCGCGAACGGGATCTGGTATTGACGATGCCCGACGAGAAAGGACGACGTGGCTGGCCCAATGATATATCTCACCTGATTCCTGCCTTCCTCTGCAACTTTGACTTTCCGGATCTGGTAGCAGCCCTGGCACCTCGTCCGGTGATTTGTACCGAAGGCGGATTGGATCGAGACCTAAATCTGGTCAAACGGGCATACGAACTGGCCGGACATCCGGAGAACTTTACATTTTATCATTATAAGGCTTTACAAGATTCTACGAAGAGAAAGAATCTGATGACTTTACCCGAAGGTTTGGATGGAGAGACATATTTCAAGCTGGTCAACGTACAGCCGGAAAATCATTATTTCAAGTCGGAATACATTATTCCCTGGATCAAAGAACTACTGGAGAAAGATCACCAGTAAATAAAGCCGACAACGCCGCACGCTATCAAGCCAATTCCCAAAAGGACATAAAAGATGCGTGCGCCGTTGCGACCAAACCGTTTGACAAATATCCTGGCTCCGTCAGTCTGAAAGTACCAATCCAAATTCAATACCGAAGCTGTGATAGAAAAAACTCCCAACACGATAAACAAAACCAAGATGAAATATTCAGACGGTTGCATAGTTTATTACCTGTATTTTGTATTCAATCAATTTACTTCTACCGTTCGTGAGCCATCCGGATTCTCTGTAATGGTTACATCCACTACATCTCCCGGCAACAGATCTTCTACCTTTTCAGGCCATTCGATAAAGCAAAGCGCTCCACTGTAGAAATAATCTTCTGTACCGATATCTTCAGCTTCGCTCAACTTATTTATACGATAGAAATCGAAATGGTAGATCAGTTCGCCCGTTGTTTCCGAACGATATTCGTTGATGATGGCGAAAGTCGGACTGTTGATGACATCTTCTACGCCCAATTCTTCACACAGAGCCTTGATAAAGGTTGTCTTTCCGGCTCCCATTTTCCCATGAAAGGCAAAAACCGTACGGTCGTCCATATTGGCAATGAACTCTTTTGCCGCTTCATGAATCGTATCTAAACTTGTAATCTGAATCGTTTTCATACTCATTTACTATTGTTATCTGCAAATATAGAGAGAAAGATAAAAAGGAACAACACTTATTTCCTTTCCTCTATTAAATCTTAGGCATCATCGTAATAAACGGAATGAGCATTTCTTCCATGGAAATACCACCATGCTGGAACGTATTCTTATAATACGAAACATAATAGTTGTAGTTGTTAGGATAAGCGAAGAAATTCTCATTCAAGGCAAAGATATATTTACTGCTCAAATTCGGAGAAGGCAAACCTACCTTTTCCGGATCCCGAATTTCAAAGACTTCTTTCGGATTATAATTCAGGTTCTTTCCAACCTTATACCGCAAATTGGTATTGGTATTCCGGTCACCGATTACTTTCACCGGCGTATCTACCCGAATTGTTCCATGGTCGGTCGTAACAATCACTTTATATCCCGACTTGGCAATACGCTTAAACAATTCCAAAGTCGTAGAATGTTGAAACCAGGAACGCGTTAAACTCCGATAAGCGGCTTCACTTTGAGCCAGCTCGCGTATCATCTTGCTTTCCGTTCGTGCATGAGAAAGCATATCGACAAAGTTTAATACAACTACATTCAACTGGTTTTTCAACAGCGAAGGAATCATTCCTAACAGCTTTTCTCCGTACTGCGAATCGTGAACCTTATTATAAGAGAAAGTATATTTCTTCCGGAAACGGTCAATCTGTGTCTGAATCAAAGGTGCTTCATTCAAGTTTTTGCCTTCTTCGCTTTCTTCATCCACCCATAAATCCGGGAACATCTTCTCTATTTGTACCGGCATTAATCCGGAAAAGATGGCATTCCGGGCATATTGAGTCGCCGTCGGCAAGATACTGTAATACAAGCTCTCGTCGAAAGTATAGAATTCAGCCAGCAAATCTTTCACCACACGCCACTGGTCCATTCGGAAGTTATCAATCAGGATAAAGAATACTTTCTCTCCTTCGTCAAGCAAAGGGAAAATCTTCTTCTTGAATAAATCCGGACTCATCAACGGACGTTCGGTCGGATTGTTTATCCAGTCTTCATAGTTCCGTTTGACAAACTTACCGAAAGCATTGTTCGCTTCTTCCTTTTGCATCAACAACATATCTTTCATGGTAACCTGACTGCTTTCCAGTTCCAGTTCCCAATAGATAAGTTTCTTATACACTTCCATCCAGTCGTCGGTCGTCAACGAATCATTGATCTGCATACCAATCTTGGCAAACTCCTGTTGATAACCTTCAGTAGTCGTCTGCGAGATAATGACATTCTTATGCACATTCTTCTTGATCGACAGTAATAGCTGATTCGGATTGACAGGTTTGATCAGATAATCCGCAATCTTATTACCGATGGCCTGGTTCATAATGCTTTCTTCCTCGCTTTTCGTCACCATCACCACCGGCGTATTCGGAGCTATTTCCTTGATTTGTGACAAAGTTTCCAAGCCAGTGAGACCAGGCATATTCTCGTCGAGGAAAATAATATCAAAACTTTGCTCCCGACAACAGTCGATAGCATCTTGTCCGCTGACTACCGGCGTCACTTCATATCCTTTTTCCTGCAGAAACATCATGTGAGGCTTCAGCAAATCAATCTCATCATCTGCCCATAAAACTTTGTCTTTCTTCATTGCGATATGTTGTTTTAAGTTCTTGAGTTTATAAGTTCTGAGTTATCCGTCAACTATTCCTCCTGTTAACCGATCAATAAGAAACCGAAACCTGGAATCCCATTTCCCGGGCACGTTCGGCAATAGCATCCAAATCTTCTTTAGAAACCTTATACAATGTCTTTAACGGAGTTTCCCGGTCAATCGTATAAATCATTACCTGATTCGGATTAATTTTCTTCAAAGCATCCAACCAGCCGGTAATTTCTTCTTCGGTTGTGTTATCTACTTTCACACCATCTTTTTCACCACGTAAAAACATCGTCTGAATAATTACCTTACCATGGAAACGACAAAGGTTTTTCAACAACTTATCAAAACAGAATCCCGGTTTATTAGGATTATCTATTTGTCGGATACGGCTATCCAAGACCGAATCCAGTTTCATGATATTATCATCTACCTTGCATAAGGCTTCAAAGACTTCTTCCTTATCCAACATGGTTGAATTAGACAAAACAGCAATCTTGGCCGACGGACAATGTTCGTTGCGAATGGCGATCGTATCTTCTATAATTCCGGCAAAATCCGGATGAATGGTTGGTTCTCCGTTACCGGCAAAAGTAATCACATCCGGAACAAGTCCTTCCGCCCGCATATCATCCAGCTTCTTCGTCAGTTGTTCTTTCACTTCTTCCCGTTTCGGCAGTGGTGTACGCGTCCGATGATCTTCATTATACCCACATTCACAATAAATACAATTGAATGTACACAGCTTACCATCTTTGGGAAACAAGTTGATGCCCAGAGAAACACCTAATCGGCGGCTATGTACCGGACCATAAACAATCTTGTCAAAAAGAATCGTTGCCATAACTTATATCTGTTTATATTGACTTTCCAAACAAAAATACGGAAAACAAAACAAGTAAAATAACCTTGTATTCATTTTTCTATGTTCTTGCAACCTTGCAAAGCCCCTTGTAGGCTTGCAGGAGATGATTGACGATCTGCAATATGCTCTTGCAACCTCGCAACGGGTGTTTGTCGATCTGCAATATGCCCACGCAACCTTGCAACGGGTGTTTGTCGATTTACAATATGCCCACGCAACCTCGCAACAGGTGTTTGTCGATTTACAATATGCCCACGTAACCTTGCAACGGGTGTTTGTCGATTTACAATATGCCCACGTAACCTTACAACGGGTGTTTGATGGTTTGCAATATGCTCACGCAATCTTGCATGAGAGACGCAGCACACTACACATTTACGACACGGACATCATCGCACTGTCTATTTATTTATCTTTATGGGCGATACAAATGTATTCCTTTTTTCCTAATACACAAAAATATCCTTTTCAGAACTTCCAGCGAAGCAATACGTTCAAATCGGTTTTGCCATGTCCTTCGATTTCCTCCGTATCTGTTCCAATCCTATCTCGGTCTGTATACCAGGTATGAGCGAACTTAGCGGATACCGTAAACCATCTTTTCAGATCCCAACGGAAAGAGACGGCTGCCCGAAGTCCTTTTCCATAAAACGAAGGCATGTAAAACGCATACAGGATATTCTTCTCATACGAACTGATGCGTGTCGTATAGTTGTCGGTTGAAAACCAAGCGATATAGGTATCCAACTGCAATGGATATTGTACCGGTTTCCAACCCGCACTTTGGGAAATCATATATCCTTTATCGGATTCTTCCGTATTTGCCGAGACAATACCATCTGCCGACGTACGTAATTTCCAAGAATCACCCAGTAAATAAGTGGCCTGCCAACGAAACCGATGTTGCCTGCTTTCTTCATCCTTCTCTTTTCCCTTATAACGAAGATAAGAGGAGAAATGTTGATTCGGTGTATAATCCAGTTGAAACATATATTCTTTCCCGGTCGAAGGAAAATCGATCTGGTATTTCAACCAGGGAAAACGATAGAAATCGGCATACCAAGACAGTTTCCAATGCCCGAAAGGTGTCCACTGGCAACCCAAATAGATTCCATGTTCGTTCTGCACTGTACTATTCTGAGTAAACGCATTCCCGAAGAAAGCCTGGTAACGGCGGTCATAATACCGATGCAACACCAGCAATGAGAAATAAGAAGCCGGTGTCAGTTGCAGGGCATTCAGCGTAGCAATGGCTTTATTGGCCGAAAGAGCCGTCTCACCATATAGTTTTCCCCACCGGTTTTTCCACATATAATCCACACTCATGTTGACATTCTTTTCTCCACGGAAAGCAAAATGATTATACAATTGTTCTTGTGGATACATGGTCTTTCCGCCGAACGTATAATGAACAGCCGTAATACCCAAATGATAATTCGGGTGTGCCCAGCGAACGTTTCCACCGAACGTGTGCATCGTTACTGTATGCCTTTTTTCCCAATCCCGCTGCAAACGATGCAACCCATCCGTCTTGATGGTAGGAAAGGTATCATTCTCTACCGCCGCATCCAGTTTCCGGTAAGAATAAAAGAAACTGGCATCCCAGTCTTTCCAAGTGAGCGTTAATCCGGTTCCCCGGAAGAAATCCTGTTCGTTGGTCGAGAAATGTCGTCTGAAACCATTGTTCCTTCGTTCAGCCTGTGCTACCAAAGCCGAACGGCTTGGCGAGAAATCGTTACTGATTACCAAGCCTTGTCCGAAAGAAACCTTATAATCACCTAATACCAGAGTTTTCAACACCCCTTGTTCTTTTATCAACGCATGGAAGGAATAATAATCATATCCTTTATGCTTTCCTGTCCAAAAAGGTTCGCCGGCATCTTTCTCGGCCACCAAACCTGCCTGAAAATAATCTTCAAACTCATAGGCATACCGTAAGGAAGTATAGAACGGTTCGCCCCAATATTTCCGATTCGGATAACGGGTTAAAACAGAATCCGGATATAAACCATAGCCTTTCTTTTGTTGTAAACAACGGTCATACCTGATTTGCAATTCATTATTTCCATATTTCAACAGGTTTTTCACCGTAAAAGGCCGCTTATTAACCGTTTTTTCACCAACATAGACAAAGGGTAAAAGTAATTGGATAGTTTGATAATCCAAACCATTGACACCTTTCAACTCATAGATAGAAACCATTTCCCCGTATTTCTTCCGATAGGCAATCAGCTGTTCGATTTGTCGGTCTGTCAGGAACGGCAAACGGGAAAGTTCTTCAGCCGTTACCTGATTCAAATCCATCGGATGTTCCGACAAGTAGGAGAGTTCGGTATAAAGAGTTTCCAACTGATTCTCGTTCGCTGATTCTTCAGCTAATTCCTCTATATATTCTTTCCACTTATCAACAGAAACAGATTCCTGAGAATAAGTATTATAACGACTTATAAACACGGTTATCAAAAGAATTATCAACTGCTTTTTCATACGTATCTGATTAAAAGGAATAAGACAAACCAACACCTGAATTCACACCTAATACCGGATGCCACAACGCTACTACGTCCAATTGCCAACGATGAAGAGAAAAACCGACTCCTAAACTGGGCAGAAAAGGATCGGCTTGCAGGCCGGCACGCAACTGAAAGCAACTCCAAACTTCGTACTCCATACCGAAACCACCTTGTATCCGGTGGTTTTCATCCACTCCGGCAAACGAAGTTATGAATAGGTTGTTGAGAACTTCCCAGTTGAAACCAATCTGAACAGCATACGTTTTAAGTTCTTTCAGATTCAAATCTTTAGCACGTATACGCACAGAAGGTAAATCTCGTGCTACACATCCAATCAACAACTTATCAAAGGGAATATAAACAATCCCGATATCGGTGGACAGACGGGCTGGTATCTCTTCATACAACTCCGATTGTATCCAGGTATATTGAAAAGACACACCCATCATCCAGCGAGTATTCAACTGCTTTCCCAGGAATAGACGGGCCATGTTCTGCCGATACCGTTCGTATCCGAACGAAGCCAGATGAATACCGGTTGACAAATAAGCATTCGGGTATTGAAAACTTCCGTTGATACTGCCCAGTTCTTTTAAGGCATAGCGGTTAAAATATTCCAGATGAATGACTTTATCTGTTGATAACTGCACCAGAGCCGGATTGGAAAACGAAGAAAGAGTAACGCCGTTTCCACCCAGAGCCAACGCCCGGGTATCAGGCAAACGAAGATTTTCTTCTGCAGAAACAGAAAACAGACAAATGAACAAAAAGGATAGTTCCAACAGTTTCATAGTTACAGGGGTTTTGGTTATACATACTTCGCAAATATAAACAACGGAAACGAGTTCATCAAGTTTATCTGGTCGAAACTTGAATTAACAAATTAAACTCACAAGTTATCAACAGGATTTATACATTTGCATCGGCTTATGAAACAGAGTGCTATACATATCATATTCACAATCGGATTGAGTTGCTGGTTAGGTTCATCCGAAAGTAAGGCACAATCTATCCGGATGAATACGTTGCCCGAAGGATATCATCGGGCATATGTGGAAGAAAATGATACGATTGCCGTATTCAACCTGCGGGATGTGTATATATTTCCGCCGGTAAAGTTCCGTAACAAACGGGAAGAAGCCAAATATTGGAAACTGGTACGTGATGTGAAGAAAACGCTTCCGTATGCAAAACTGGTATATGAAACCCTGATAGAAACATACGAATATATTGAAACCCTGCCGACTGAGAAAGAACAACAGGAACATCTCAAGCGGATGGAAAAGGAATTGTTTGCCCAATATAAACCGGAATTGAAGAAGATGACGCTTTCGCAAGGTAAACTGTTGATTAAGTTGATCGACCGGGAATGCAATCAATCCAGTTATCACCTGGTAAAAGCTTTCTTAGGCAGCTTCCGTGCCGGCTTCTGGAACCTTTTTGCCGGTATGTTTGGTGCCAGTCTGAAAACAGAATACGATCCGAAAGGTAAAGATGCCTTGACCGAACGGATCGTCGTCCTGGTAGAAAGCGGGGCGTTATAAACCTGTTTATAAGCCCAGCTGATTGAAAAACTCCCAAATGACAATACCGGTCGTTACCGATACATTGAGGGAATGCTTCGTTCCGTATTGGGGAATTTCAATACATAAATCGCAATTATCAACGACCGACTGTTGAACACCTTTTACCTCGTTTCCCATGACGATCGCATACTTTTTCGTCTTGTCTAACACCAGTTTATCCAACATGGTACTGCCTTCGGCCTGTTCGATGGCACAGACTGTATAACCCTGTTGCTTTAAGTTATCAACAGCTTCCAGCGTATCTTTGAAATACTTCCAGTCCACCGAATCTTCCGCTCCCAAAGCTGTCTTGTGGATTTCAGCATGGGGCGGACATGCCGTGATACCACACAGATAAATGGATTCCACCCGAAATGCATCGGAAGTACGGAATACCGAACCCACATTATTCAAGCTCCTCACATGGTCAAGTACCACGATCAGAGGAATTTTCTCACTATTCTTGAAGGCTTCCGGTGTCAGCCTGTTCAATTCTGTTACCTTTAATTTACGCATAGCTTTATCTTTCCTGCAAAAGTAGTGAATAAATGTGGATAGCCCGTTAAAAACCTATTTATAACTCGTGCATACAAAATGAAAAATAAAGCTTGCAGAATCCAAAAACTCATCCATACAAACCGGTTCCCTGATTCTCCAAATAAGTAAACCAATAGTTTTGATGAACTATTCACAGGGTATTTTCACCTATTAACCACCTTTTGGGAGAATAAACTTTTCCACTACATCTGTTTTTAACCACTGATCCTATTATTTTACTATATCATTAAAAATCAATCTATAAGAATATGAATAACCTGTTGGTATCTTTTTTATAACCGTTTATCCGACTTTAATAACGGAACAATCAAGTTTTCTTTCCAAAAAGTTTTAACACTATCAACCGACATATATTATCATCTAAGAGATTTAAAAATTAAAGAATAAAAAAAGATATAATAATAATGATGAATGGAATCGTTGATAACGTTTGAAAACGTTGATTTTTGCTGTGGAATGTAGAAGCTACTGGTTTCTGTTCTCCTTTCATGGGAAGACAACCTAGTGAGTGGATAACCGGAAAACCGGGTAACTTAATGCGTGAATTCGTGATATGTTTATACTTTTCCCGTTATATCTATACCGTTCCACCCAGGTGGAATGATCGTACCACGTAGGTGAAACGATCTCTTCACCCTTGTGGAACGATCGTTTCACAAGGGTGATACGGTATAATTTTACCGAAAACCTTTTCAGATGAAAGTCTGAATGGTCGATCAACCCTCCGTTAAACTAGGTAAAAACCTTGTTTTTCTGTCGGTCGGATGCGAAACCAGCGAAATCAGCATGCTATACTTCTGAATTTTTTTGTGTAACTTTGCCAGTCAAAGCAGAAGTATCCATGAGTGTAATAATAAGAGAAGTAACGACAAAGAAAGAACTTAAGAAGTTTGTTAAGTTCAATATCGATTTATATAAAGGAAACCCTTATCATGTACCCGGTTTGATTGAGGAAGAAATGATGACATTGGATCCGAAAAGAAATCCGGCTTTCGAAGTTTGCGATTCCATCAGTTTTCTGGCTTATCGGAATGATCAGGTGGTAGGGCGTATTACCGGAATTATCAACCGGGGTAGTAATGAAACTTGGGGACAGAAGAGGGCTCGCTTTGGTTTCGTTGATTTTATTGACGACCAGGAAGTAGTTGACGCCTTATTCAAAGCGGTTGAAGATTGGGCCAAACAGAAAGGCATGGAAGAATTGCAAGGTCCGATGGGGTTTACGGATATGGATCACGAAGGTATGCTGATAGATGGGTTTGATCAGGTTGGAACCATAGCGACCATTTATAATTTCCCTTATTATCCGCAGCACATGGAACGTATGGGATATGTGAAGGATCAGGACTGGCATGAGTTCAAGATCTTCGTTCCGCGTGAAGGTATTCCCGAGAAACACCAGCGGATTGGCGAGATCGTCAAGAAGAAGTATGGCTTGAAGATCATGAAATTTAAAAATGCCAAGGAAATCATGCCATATGCACATAAGGTGTTCAATACGCTGAATGAAGCGTATGCTCCGTTGTATGGCTTCTCCAAACTGACACAAAAGCAAATTGACTATTATATCAATATGTATATTCCGATGCTTCGTTATGACCTGGTGACGGTAATTGTCCGGGAAGAAGATGACGAGGTAGTAGGCTTTGGTATTTCTTTGCCGAATCTTTCCCATGCAATGAAGAAGGCAAACGGACATCTTTTCCCGTTCGGCTGGATTCATTTGTTGAAGGCTTTGAAGACGAAACCGAAGGTAGTCGATTTGTATCTGATGGGTGTTTTGCCGGAATATCAGAGCAAAGGTGTAAACGCTTTGCTGTTTAATGATTTGATTCCGATCTATAATAAATTGGGTGTTGAATATGCTGAAAGCAATCCGGAACTGGAAAGCAATAACGCTGTTCAGGCTCAGTGGGACTATTTCAAGCGGGAACATCACAAGACTCGCCGTGCTTTTATCAAGAAAATAGGATAAAGAACAGGAGACAATATGGAAGAACTGAACATGACGTCGCAACCAGATGCTGTATCGTATAATGATGACGATATTAAAACCCTCGACTGGATGGAACATATCCGCCGCCGACCGGGAATGTATATCGGTAAATTAGGCGATGGAAGTTATGCTGACGACGGAATTTATGTGTTACTGAAGGAGGTACTCGACAATTCAATTGACGAATACATGATGGGATTCGGCAAGACAATCGAAGTAACCATCTCCGACGGTACCGTAACGGTTCGCGATTACGGCCGTGGTGTGCCGCTGGGCAAGGTCGTTGATGTCTCCAGTAAAATGAACACCGGTGCCAAATACGATAGTAAAGCTTTCAAGAAATCGGTCGGTTTGAATGGTGTCGGTATCAAAGCAGTTAATGCCCTGAGCAGTTATTTCCTGATAACCAGTTGTCGTGACGGAGAATGCAAACGGGTAGAATATAACAAGGCTGTCATTATTGATGAATCGGATATACAACCTACCCAGGAAGCCAATGGAACGAAAGTAGTATTCGTACCCGATAATACGATATTCAAGGATTATCAGTATAAAGATGAGTTTGTTGAAACGTTATTGAAGAATTATGTCTTTTTGAACAGCGGACTGACGATTCTTTATAACGGGAAACGTTATCATTCGCGGAATGGTCTGGTTGATTTGCTGAATGAAAATATGACAACCGAACCGCTTTATCCCATCATCCATTTGAAAGGTGAGGATATTGAAGTAGTGATTACGCACAGTAACCAGTACGGAGAAGAATATTATTCGTTCGTAAACGGTCAGCATACAACGCAAGGTGGTACACATCTGTCGGCTTTTAAGGAAGCAGTCGGACGTGTTATCAAGGAATATTACAACAAGAACTTCGATTATACGGATATTCGTGCCGGTATTGTTGCCGCCATCAGTGTAAAAGTAGAAGAACCGGTCTTTGAAAGTCAGACCAAGACGAAGCTGGGTTCGAAAGATATGGGACCGGAAGGACCTACAGTATCCAAGTTTATCAACGATTTTATCAAGAAGGAACTGGATAATTACCTGCATAAAGATCCGGAAACATCAGATATTCTGCTTCGCAAGATCCAAGAATCGGAGAAAGAACGCAAGGCCATAGCCGGAGTAACCAAACTGGCGCGTGAACGTGCCAAGAAGGCTAATCTGCATAACAAGAAACTCCGTGATTGTCGGATTCACCTGAACGATGCGAAAGGAGATCAGAAGGAAGATACGTGTATCTTTATTACCGAGGGTGATTCGGCCAGCGGGTCCATCACCAAAAGCCGGGATCCGAATTTCCAGGCTGTATTCAGTCTGCGTGGAAAACCGTTAAACAGTTACGGACTGACGAAGAAGATCGTTTATGAAAACGAAGAGTTCAATTTGCTTCAGGCCGCATTGAACATTGAAGACGGTTTGGATGGTCTGCGTTATAACAAGGTAATCATCGCGACCGATGCGGATGTGGACGGTATGCATATCCGTTTGTTGCTGATTACGTTCTTTCTTCAGTTTTTCCCGGATTTGATCAAACAGAAGCATGTCTATATCCTTCAAACGCCCCTTTTCCGAGTTCGTAACAAACAGAAGACCATCTATTGTTACAGCGAAGAAGAGAAGCAACAGGCCATCCTGGCATTAGGAAAGAATCCGGAAATTACCCGATTCAAAGGATTGGGAGAAATCTCACCGGACGAGTTTCGTCATTTTATCGGAAAAGACATCCGTTTGGATCAGGTATCAATGAAAAAGGAAGACTTAGTCAAGGAAATGTTGGAATTCTACATGGGAAAGAATACCATGGAACGCCAAAATTTCATCATTGACAATTTGGTAATAGAAGAGGATTTGATAAACTAGTATATGGAAAGAAGCGAACAGAAGCAAGAAAGGATTGCTCTTTTTCCCGGATCGTTTGATCCGTTTACGATAGGACACCAATCGTTGGTGAAACGAGGACTGGCATTGGCCGACCGGATTATTATTGCTATCGGAATCAACGAAAACAAACAATCCTGCTTTCCGCTAGAAGAAAGACTGGAAGCTATCCGTTCTCTTTTCCAGGATGATCCGCGAATTGAAGTGATAACCTATCATACACTAACTACCGACTTGGCAGAAAAGACAGGAGCCCAGTTTATTTTGCGGGGCATTCGTTCTGTCATTGACTTTGAATATGAAAAGACAATTGCCGACATTAATCGGACGTTGACCGGCATTGAAACGGTTTTCTTGCTGGCCGAGCCGCAGTATGCGCATATCAGTTCGAGTGCGGTACGTGAATTGTTGCATTTCGGGAAAGATGTTTCGGCATTCCTTCCCTAGAATATTGAGTGTGTAAGTTTATAAGTTTTTGAGTAGATGAAGCGAATAGCATTATTGTCCCTTTGGATTGCAGCAACCTGTTTTTCGGCTGTTGCCCAGAAGCCGGATATGGATGCCCGGAAGTTACAGATGGCTTTGTATGCAGTAACCAACTTGTATGTGGATCCAACCGATGAAGGTAAACTGGTAGAAGATGCCATTGTAGGTATGTTGGAAAAACTGGATCCTCATTCTACCTATACAGATCCGGAAGAAACGAAAGAGATGACAGAACCGTTGGAAGGTAACTTCGACGGAATCGGTATTCAGTTTAATGTTTTGACCGATACTGTCTATGTAATTCAAGTAATACCTGGAGGTCCGTCTGAAAAAGTAGGTTTGGTGGCAGGTGATCGTATTGTACAGGTAAATGATACGGTGATAGCCGGAGTCAAGATGAAGACAACCGATATCATGAAACGTCTGCGCGGACCCAAAGGATCGGAAGTTCGGGTAAAGGTAAAACGAAACGGTGAAGCTGAACTACTGGACTTTACCATTGTTCGGGGGAAAATACCGGTACATAGTATTGATGCCGTTTATATGGCAGATAAGTCAATCGGTTATATCAAGTTGAACCGCTTTGCTGCTTCTTCTACCGATGAATTTAAAGAAGCCTTGAAAACCTTGGATAAGAAAGGAATGAAGAAATTGATTCTTGACTTACAGGGGAATGGTGGCGGTTATCTGAATGTAGCTATCGAACTGGCTGACGAATTTCTGGCACGAGGTAAACAGATTGTTTATACACAAGGTTCGAAACAGAAAAGACAAGATGCCATCTCAACAGCACAAGGTTCATTTGAAGACGGTGAATTGGTTATTCTGGTAGATGAGTCTTCTGCCAGTGCCAGTGAAATCCTTTCAGGAGCTGTACAAGATTGGGATCGTGGTGTGATCGTAGGTCGCCGTACCTTTGGAAAAGGATTGGTACAACGTCCGCTTCCGCTTCCGGATGGTTCGATGATCCGTCTGACAGTAGCCCGTTACTATACACCGACCGGACGTTGCATCCAGAAGCCGTATGAGAAAGGTAAAGGAGAAGACTATGCACACGACTTGATTGATCGTTATAATCGGGGAGAACTGATGAGTGCAGATAGTATTCACTTTCCGGATTCAATGAAATACAGTACGTTGGCAAATGGACGTACGGTTTATGGTGGCGGCGGTATCATGCCGGATGTTTTTATTCCGATGGATACGACGCGCTATTCAGATTATCATCGGGATATTGTAGCAAAAGGATTGGTGAATCGGGTAGCCATGAATTATCTGGACCGGCATCGGGAAGAATTAGGAAAGACATACAAGAAGCCGCAGGTATATAAAGAGAAATTCGTGGTAACTGATGAAATCATGAACGAACTGAAGAAGATGGCTGAAGATGCGAAGATTACCTTTAAAGAAGAAGAGTACAACCGTTCTTTGCCGTTGATTCAGTTACAGATAAAGGCTTTGATAGCCCGGGATCTGTATGATATGACAGAATATTTCTATATCATCAATGACGTCAATGACAGTTATCAGGAAGCATTGCGTATCTTGAATGATGAAGAAAGATATCATAAAATAGTAGGAGTTAAACAATAATGTACTGGACGTTATTTCTGACGTTTGTCAAGATCGGAACATTTACCATCGGAGGTGGTTATGCCATGTTGCCACTGATTCAGCGGGAAGTAGTGGATCATGGATGGATGACAAAAGAAGACTTCATCGACATCTTTGCTGTTACGCAGTCTTTACCCGGTATTTTTGCCGTGAATATCTCCATCTTTGTAGGATATAAATTGCGTAAAACCTTAGGAGCTATTTGTTGTGCCTTAGGTACCGTGCTTCCTTCTTTTCTGATCATCTTGGCTATTGCTTTGTTCTTTACACATGTACGGGACAATGAATGGATAGAAAAAGCCTTTAAAGGCTTACGTCCTGCGGTAGTAGCCTTGATTGCTGTACCTTGTTTGACAACTGCCCGTTCTATCAAGCTTTCATATAAGCAATTAGTTATCCCTATAGTTGTTGCCTTGCTGATTTGGCTGGGAGGTATTTCTCCAGCTTGGGTAATACTGGCAGCCATAGCCGGTGGTTTATATTATGGATTAAAGATTAAAAAGTTAGGCAAGTGAGAAACTCAAAAACTTGTAAACTGCTGAACTTACAAACTGAAAACTTATGATCTGGTTACAATTATTATACGTCTATTTGAAGATTGGAATCCTGGGCTTTGGTGGTGGATACGCCATGTTGTCGTTGATCCAGGCCGATGTGGTAGATCGTTACCAATGGATTTCCTTACAGGAATTTACAGATATTGTGGCTATTTCGCAAATGACACCCGGACCGATTGGAATCAACAGTGCTACCTATATCGGTTATACGGCTATTCATAATGCAGGTTATTCTCCAGCTGTGAGTGTTTTGGGATCATGTCTGACTACATTCGCCGTATGTTTGCCTTCATTCCTGTTAGTCTTGTTTATTTCTTATTTCTTTGCCAAGTTCAAGAACAACAAATACGTAGAAGCAGCCTTCTTGGGCTTACGTCCGGTTACTGTCGGCTTGATTGCCGCAGCTGCTTTATTGCTGATGAATCATGAGAATTTCATTGACTATAAAAGCTTCCTGATCTTTGGAGCGGCTTTTATTCTTACCTGGAAATTTAAAGTACATCCGATTCTGATGATTTTATTGGCCGGAGTAGCCGGGATCATACTATATTGGTAAAGCATGCTTAGAAATAATAACCCAGATTCAGGAAAAACTGGAGTTTCTGTGCTCTGTTGGATAGACCGAAAGATGCATTCATAGGTCCAAAGATACTATTGTAGGCATAACCTAAACTGCCACCCCAAAGATGGTTTCCTTTTAAGAGATTGAAGAAGTTGTCATCGTGAATACCATAGTTTCCTATCAGCAAGATATAATGTCGGTTGCTGATGCGTTGCCGTAATTGAAGTCGAAGAGAAAGAAAGGCATGATCAAGAAACTCTACATGATTGATTCCGGCAAAGGGTAATTGATGGTCCAAATAATGACCTTCCGTTTCTCCTCCGATGGCATTCAAGTAAGGAAAAGCTGCATCCCGTCCAATCAGTACACGTCCGTATAAAGCCGGTAGAAAACTGAAATGACTGGTAACAGGAATGACCGATAAGAAATGAGCACTCAAGGCCGAAAAAGGCGTATGACCTTGATAGCCGACAAAATTGTCGGTATAGACCGTATAATTAGCTTTCAGAGAAACACCGCGGTTGGGATAATAACTACGATCGAGTGTCTCAAAATGGGTTGAAACAAAATAGTTGATGAAATTCTGAGGCTTGAAATCAACCAGTAAATCTCCATTATTTAATACAGATTTATAGTTATAATGTTCATATCGGATACCTGTCTGTACTTTAAAGCTTAACCAGTTCATATCAGAATAGGAAAACTCTGCAAAATGGTTGCGGAATGTTGTATTGAGAGATTTTTCTCCCTTGTGATAAATATCTAAATCCTGGTAAGTGAACTTATACGATAAATTCAGATTCCGCAGTGGGTTTCGTTCGATGGAATAATCCACACGGCCGTACGTCTTTTTTCCTACACGGCCGGTAACAGAAAACCTGGAATGGAATTTCGTATGGTAATCAAATGTTCCATTCAATAAAACAGCAATGATTTCTTCTGAGTCAAATCGAAGTCCGACATTGACGGCACTGGCTGATTTGGGTTCTACAATTAAATGCAAGTCACGGGCATCTTCACCTGTTAGTTTATAACTGACATTGGAATAAGCATTCGTTCCTATTAGGATAGACATGGCATGATGTAATTTCTGAAGAGAAATCCAGCTGTTTTCTTTTAGCTGACTAATCTGTAACAACCATTTCTCATCCCTTGGATCCGCTCCCTCAAAATATATTTTCCGGATGAGGAATGAATCGTGAGGTTTCAGAACAATTGCCTTTGAGTGCGTATTGGTAGAAATACTGTCGCTACCGATCTTCTCTTTAAGAGTAAGCAATTCATTCCATTGTTTACGAGCTGCTTCCTCTCCACGCATAATTAATGTATCTAATGCTGCCGTAGTAAAACTGGCAGAGTTGTATGGAGAAGTGTTAGGGCGAATCAATAAGTCTGTTATTTCTGTATTGTGAACATACTTTTCATAACCATGTAGGGCAACAATTTGTCCGACTACACCAATTGTAGAGTTTAAATGCTGAAGGTTTTTCAAGTCGCTGGTTCCTAAATCAACACCGATAATGATATCAGCTCCCATCATTTTAACCACATCTGCAGGATAATTATTATTTAAACCACCGTCAACCAATACCATACTATCCAATTTAACAGGAGTAAAAGCAGCCGGTATAGCCATACTTGCCCGCATGGCAATAGGTAAGCTGCCTTTTCGGAATACAAAATCTTTTCCATCTACCAAATTAACAGCTACACAAGCAAATGGAATGGGAAAGGAATTAAAATCAACAGAGTCATGATAACCGATTGTCAGATTGGAAAACAAGTTTTGCAGGTTTTGGCCTTTGATCATACCTCCGACCAGGCGATCTTTCTTTTCGATTCCAAAAGGAAGAGATATGACATACCGTTCAGAATTTTCTTTCTCCGGAAAAGTCAGATTATCCCGTTTGACACGGTCACTCAATAACAATTGCCAATCCTGAGAAGCTACCATACTGTCTATTTCCGTAGCCGAATAACCGATAGCATATAATCCTCCTACAATGGCACCCATGCTTGTACCAGCAATATAATCGATCGGAATTCCTGCTTCTTCCAATACTTTCAGTACACCAATATGCGAAACACCTTTTGCACCGCCACCACCTAATACCAGACCTACTTTCTTTCGGGCATGAAGTATTTCTGGGCATAAACAAAGGATGAGTAGTAGAAAACAAATAAGTTTCGATAAACGCATGATAATCTTTTTGGAAATTTGTGTGGCAAATATACAACATTCATGGAAAAGACAATCATATTCAAATGCTAGGAATCTGGGTTAATTTGCAAGGAAAAGTATTCTATTTTGGATAATAATATGTAATTTGGAGGCATTATTAAAATACAATAACATTATGGATGCAACAAAGTATATGAAAGGAATTCAACATATAGGAATTCCAACAAACGATTTGGAAAAAACAATAGCGTTTTATCAACGTTTAGGATTTATAATTGCTCATCAGACAATCAATGAAAAAGCAAATGAAAGAGTAGCTTTTCTACAATTTGGAAATTTAATTATCGAAACTTACGAGAATCATATAGCAACTTTACGTTCTGGCGCTATTGACCATTTGGCTATTGATGTCAAAGAAATAGATCAATTATATAAAGAAATTAAGACAGCTGGTTTTCATATATTAGATGATTCAGTTCAGTATCTTCCATTTTGGGAAAAAGGTGTCAAATTCTTTACCATTTTAGGGCCTAATGCAGAAAAGGTTG